>HHCFR02800__coassemble_936_pt1 | contig 50570 bp, 42 predicted proteins | sample HHCFR02800__metabat2_high_PE_078 | metagenome-assembled genome bin HHCFR02800
GAGAGTCGTCTCTTTCAGAAGAAATATCTGCGAATGGAGAGCCGTCTCCTTCAGATGAATCGCCTGTGCAGAGAACGCCGTCTTTTTCAAAAGGATCATCTGTACAGAAAGAGCCCCTTGCGCAGAAAGAATCCCCCTGCCAGGAAACAAAGGCCGCGGAGGGAACGGAGTCCGGAGAGCCGAAGCGGGGCCCCGGGCGGATAGCGGCGGCTGTGGGAAATCTGTGGCGGCGGATCCGGTCATTTTTTGTCCGGCTGGTTCAGCTTCCGGGAAAGATTGCCGGAAGAATCCGGAAGATGTGGTTAACATTTCGGCGGTTCTGTGATAAAATAAGGCGGTGGAAAGAATTTCTTACAAGAGATACCACGAAAGCGGCCGTAAAGTTTCTTCTGGGCAGAGGAAGGGCGCTGCTTGTGCATATTCTTCCCCGGAAGGTACGGGGTAATGTGACCGTGGGATTTGAGGATCCCGCCATGACCGGCCAGCTTTTGGCGGCGGCGGGGGTGTTTTATCCGCTGTACAAGGAAAATATTCAGATCACGCCGGTGTTTGACCGGCAGGTGCTGGAGGGAAATTTCCTGATAAAAGGAAGGATTTTCGGGGCGGCTTTTGTGTGGACCGCCTGGAAGATTTACCGGAATAGGAATGTGAGGATAACCTGGCAGGGTTTTCGGAATAAGGAGGCATAATCATGGCAGAAAATAATTTTCAGAATACTGTTGAGGCGCTGTTCCGCGGCATGGACAGCTTTATCACCACGAAAACCGTGGTAGGCGACGCGATTACCGTGGGAGATACCATTATCCTTCCCCTGGTGGACGTATCTTTCGGCGTGGCGGCCGGAGCCTTCGCGGAGAACGCGAAAAATAACGGAGGCGGCGGCATGGGCGGAAAGATTTCTCCCTCCGCGGTGCTGGTGATCACCAAAAACAGCACCCGTCTGGTGAATGTGAAGAATCAGGACGCCATCACCAAGATCCTGGATATGGTGCCGGATCTGGCAGACAAGATCACTGGAAAAGGAAAGAAGGAAGAAGAGTATTCATCCGAGGACATCGAGCATATATTAAATCAAGAAGAAAAATAACAGGGGCAGTCGATGACGCGGGTCATTGGATTTATTCTGTTCTGGGTCGGCGTAGGGATGCTGATTCAGTTGATTGTCCCCACCAACCTGTGGACCGTGCTGATCGCTGCGGGCTGTATGCTGGTGGGCTACAATATGTTCTGCGGTTCTTAGAGACGTTCAGATGGAAACATCCGGGCGTCTTTTTTTATTTCACAGGAAATTGCTTTCCTGCTCTACAAAAAAAGAGACCGCCGTCCCGATCTGATTACGGCGGTCTCTTGGAAAATACAGCAGCTTAATCCAGCTGGATATTTTCCAGCTCCTTGGAAGGAAGCTTCTGGCTGGAAGCGGCCACATATTTTTTCAGGGCGGCGGCAGATTCTTTGATGGGAGCGATGGTTCCGGCTCCGGCCATGCAGCCGCCGGGGCAGCCCATGCCTTCGATCATGCAGCCCTTCAGTTTTCCTGCCTTGGCCAGCATCAGGGCTTTCCGGCAGTCGGTCAGGCCTTCCGCGTGTTCGATGTGTACCGGCACATCCGGATAGTATTCCTTCAGACAGGCGGCGATGGCGCTGGCCACGCCTCCTGCCACCGCATAGCCGCGTCCGGCGCCGGTGGCGTCGTGGAGAGAGGAATCTCCTTCCATGGCAGCCGGGTCGATTTCCTTTGCGGCAAACATGCCATCCAGCTCCTCAAAGGTGATGACGAAATCCACGTCACTGCGCACGTCGGTACGGGAAGCCTCCAGCTTTTTGGATGCGCAGGGGCCGATGAACACCACCTTGGCATCCGGGTATTCTTTCTTGATGCTGCGGGCGGTGGCCACCATGGGCGTCAGCTCCTGGGAAATACTGTCGATCAGGTCCGGGAACTGATTTTTTGCCATCATGATCCAGGAGGGGCAGCAGGAGGTGAGCAGGAAGGGCAACTCTCCGGTGGCAATTTTGGAGGCGTAGTGGTGAGCCTCCGAGATAGCTCCGATATCCGCGCCCAGCGCCACCTCATAGACGGCGGTGAAGCCCAGGGCCAGCAGGGCGGCCTTCAGTTTTTTCGGCGTCACCTCCGCGCCGAACTGTCCGATGAAGGAGGGGGCCACCTCAGCCACCACGGTCTGTCCCTCTTTAATGGCGTGGGCCAGCTGGAAGATCTGCGACTTATCCGAGATGGCGCCGAAGGGACAGTTGACCATGCACATACCGCAGGAGACACATTTGTCATTGTTGATCACCGCACGGCCCTGGCCGTCGCTTTCAATGGCGTTGACTCCGCAGGCCTTTGCGCAGGGACGCTCCCGGTGGCTGATGGCATCGTAAGGACAGACGGATTTGCATTTTCCGCACTTGATACATTTTTCCTGGTCGATGATGGATTTTCCTTTTACGATGCGGATGGCACCTTTGGGACATACCGCATGGCAGGGATGGGCCACGCAGCCCCGGCACATGTCGCTGACCACATACTGATTGGGTTCACAGGCATCGCAGGCTGATGGGATGACCTGCATCAGCGGCGGCTCGTAGTATTTTTCGTCAATGTTGCTGGCCTCGATGCCGGAGGTGATGTGTACCGCTTTGTTTTCCGGACGCAGGGACAGGCCCATGGCCAGGCGCACCCGTTCGCTGGCAACCGCCCGCTCCCGGTAAATACTTTCCCGGTAGGTGGCACGTTCCTGAACGATATTGTAGGGAATAGCCTCCACGTCAGCGATCAGAGTCTCATCGGTAGAATGAAAACCTGCCTTCGCGATCTCCGTGAATACTTTCTTCCGTATCTTTTTTACCGGGGTGTCCAAACCTCTCATCATAACTGCTGAAATCTCCTTTCCTTTGTGGGTTTCTCTAATCATGGCCGAATTTCCTGATAAAAATTGACCAGTAAATGTTACATGTTATTATGATAGCCAATTTTTTTGCAAAAAACAAGCAAACAGCGGCATTGTTCCAAAGAAAGTACATATCCGGACAGGACTGAGGACTGTCAAAACAGTGACGTACCTACTTGAAAAAATCTGTTTTTCTGTTACAATTACTTTAGTGTGGTTGCTTTCGTTTAACCACAAGAATTCAAAAGAATGATGGAGAGAAAAAGAGGAGGCTATTCATGAGCAAAAAACCAACCGTTTTAATGATCCTGGATGGATACGGATTGAATGATAAGTGTGAAGCCAACGCTGTGTGCGAGGGCAAAACCCCGGTGATGGACCAGCTGATGTCTCAGTGCCCCTTTGTGAAGGGAAATGCCAGCGGTATGGCTGTGGGACTTCCGGAGGGTCAGATGGGAAATTCTGAGGTGGGACACCTGAACATGGGCGCAGGCCGGATTGTTTACCAGGAGCTGACCAGAATCACCAAGGAGATCCAGGACGGGGATTTCTTTGAGAATAAAGCCCTGCTTGCGGCAGTACGGAACGCGAAGGAAAAAGATTCCGCTCTGCATTTCATGGGCCTTTTGTCTGACGGCGGTGTGCACAGCCACATCACCCATCTGTATGGACTGCTGGAGCTGGCCAGAAGAGAGGGGCTTCAGAAGGTTTATGTACACTGCTTCCTGGATGGCCGTGATACACCTCCGGCTTCCGGCAAGGGCTACATCGAGCAGCTGGAAGAAAAAATGAAAGAGCTGGGCGTTGGCCAGATCGGCGTGGTATCCGGCCGGTATTATGCCATGGACCGGGACAACCGCTGGGATCGTGTGGAGAAGGCATATCTGGCGCTGACCAAAGGCGAGGGCGTAAAGGGATGCGATGCTGCCGCTGCCGTTCAGAAGTCCTACGATGAGGAAGTTACCGATGAGTTCGTGCTTCCCACCGTGATCGAGAAGGACGGAAAACCTGTGGGAACCGTGCAGGACGGCGATTCCGTTGTATTTTTCAACTTCCGTCCGGACCGGGCAAGAGAGATCACAAGAGCTTTCTGTGACGATGACTTTAAGGGCTTCGACAGAGAGAAGAAGCTGGATATCACTTATGTGTGCTTCACCGACTATGACGAGACCATCCCCAACAAGCTGGTGGCTTTCGAGAAGCAGGAGATCAAAAATACCTTCGGCGAGTATCTGGCAGCCCATCACATGACCCAGGCCCGCATCGCCGAGACTGAAAAATACGCGCATGTAACCTTCTTCTTCAACGGCGGTGTGGAGGAGCCCAACGAGGGAGAGGACCGGATCCTGGTGAAATCTCCCAAGGTTGCCACCTATGACCTGAAACCGGAGATGAGCGCTTATGAGGTGTGCGATAAACTGGTGGAAGCCATCAAGTCCGGAAAATATGATGTGATCATCATCAACTTCGCCAACCCGGATATGGTTGGTCATACCGGCGTGGAGGCTGCTGCCATCAAGGCCATCGAGGCGGTGGATTCCTGTGTGGGAAGAGCCGTGGAGGCCATCAAGGAAGTGGACGGCCAGATGTTCATCTGCGCGGACCACGGAAATGCCGAGCAGCTGGTGGACTACGAGACCGGCGAACCCTTCACCGCTCACACCACCAACCCGGTACCCTTTATCCTGGTGAACGCGGATCCCTCCTACAAACTGAGAGAGGGCGGCTGCCTGGCGGATATCATCCCCACCCTCATCGAGCTGATGGGTATGGAGCAGCCGGCAGAGATGACCGGAAAATCTCTTCTTATTAAAGAATAAGACCCGGCAGCGGAAAGCGCGCTTTTGCGAACTTTCCATTGTCATGAACAAAAGAAAACCGCTGGCCAAAGTGCCGGCGGTTTTTTGCGGAAATTGTGAGTGCCTCTGTTTCGGAAAAAAGCCGCCGTATGCTTTGAAAAAATCCGGAAATACTATCCGTATCAAAGTGTTAGGAGGTTTTGCCATGTACCGTTATTTGCCTATTCGGCGGATTTGCGCAAGAGAAGTCCTGGATTCCCGGGGAAATCCCACGGTGGAGGTGGAAGTGACCGTGGGAGAGGGAATCATCGGAATTGACGGATATACGGGACGCGCCATCGTACCCTCCGGTGCGTCCACAGGAAAATTTGAGGCGGTGGAGCTGCGGGACGGCCAGGAACGCTACGGCGGCCTGGGGGTTCAGAAGGCGGTGGAAAATGTGAATACCAGGCTGGCGGAACGGCTGGTGGGGGAAAACGCGCTGAATCAGGCCTACGTTGACCGGCTTCTGACGGAGGAGGACGGGACAGCAAATAAGGGAGCTCTGGGCGCGAACGCCATCCTGGGCGTGTCCCTGGCGGTGGCCCGGGCGGGAGCCAAAGCGCTGCGGCTTCCCCTTTATCAGTACCTGGGCGGCGTACATTGCAGGCGGATGCCGGTACCCATGATGAATATTTTAAACGGCGGATGCCATGCGGACAATACGGTGGATCTTCAGGAATTTATGATTATGCCGGTGGGAGCCTGCTGTTTTTCGGAAGGCCTGCGGATGTGCGCGGAAATCTACCACTGCCTGAAAAAGATCCTGAAGGAGAGGGGGCTTTCCACCGCGGTGGGAGATGAGGGCGGCTTCGCGCCGGATCTGGCCAATGCTTCCGAGGTTCTTGCCCTGATGGTAGAGGCCATGGAAAAGGCCGGATATCAGCCCGGCAGCCAGGTGGCCATCGCCATCGACGCGGCCTCCAGCGAGCTTTACCAGGAGGATGAGGGGGTGTACTGCTTCCCCGGAGAGAGCGCCATGAGCCAAAAGCGGGTGACCAGAACTTCGGAGGAGATGATCGATTACTATGAGAGCCTTCTGAAGGAATTTCCCATCGTGTCCATCGAGGACGGCCTCTGTGAGGAAGACTGGGAGGGATGGAGCAAAATGACCCGGAGACTGGGTGGCCGTGTTCAGCTGGTGGGGGACGATCTGTTCGTCACCAACCGGGAGCGGCTTCTTACGGGGATCCGCCAGGGAGCCGGAAACAGTATCCTGGTGAAGGTAAACCAGATCGGCACCCTGACGGAGGCGCTGGACGCGGTGGAAACGGCCCAGCACAACGGGTACCGGGCTGTGATTTCCCATCGTTCCGGGGAGACGGAAGACGCTTTTATCGCGGATCTGGCAGTGGCCTGCGGCAGCGGCCAGATCAAAACCGGCGCTCCCTGCAGGACAGACCGGACTGCCAAATATAATCAGCTGCTGCGGATCGAAGAGTATCTGGGAACTGCCGCGGAGTACGCCAATCCCTTTTCAGGACGATAAAAAATCCAAAAAGATGCCTGCGGCCGGATTTTTATGTTGAAATTCGCAATCTCCTATGATAGAATATCAAGAGCGGCCATAGGAGGTGTGATTGTGGAGATCTTAAGAATCGTATTGACGGTTATTTTTGTTATTGATTGTGTAGCGCTGGCAGCGGTTGTACTGATGCAGGAAGGAAAGCAGAAAGGCCTGGGGACTATTACTGGTATGGCAGATACCTACTGGGGACGGAATAAAGGACGTTCCATGGAAGGAAATCTGAAAAAGGCCACGAAGGCTATGGCAGTGCTTTTCATGGTGCTGGCGATTGTACTGAACATGAACTTTTAGTATCAGACACTCTTGCGCAGGCAAGGGTGTCTTTTTATCTCACAGACAGACCTGGATGCCTGCGGGCTGCGCGAGGACATAAGGAGAAAAGCGTGAACAGAAAGAAGCTGAAAAACAGAAAAAAACTGATTCTGGATATCATCAACAGCAAAGAATACCGGCCCATGCGGGCAAAGGATATTGCCGTGCTGCTGCAGCTCCCCAAGGGAAAGCGCCATGAGCTGTTTGAGGTGCTGGATTATCTGGAAGCGGAAGGAAAGATATACAACAGAAAAGGAAAGTACGAGAAGATGCGCGCAAAGGACAAGAAGCCTGAGGACGCGCTGATTCAGGGTACTTTTCTTGCCAACGCCAAAGGATTTGGCTTTGTGGAATCCGAGGAGATGGAGGATGTCTATATTCCCGAGGAGGAAACCCTGGGTGCGTTTCACCTGGATCAGGTGGAGGTGCGCCTGGCACAGGAGAAAAAGAAGGGACGCCGGGAAGGCCGGGTGGTGCGGATCTTAAGCCACGGCATTACCCAGGTGGTGGGAACCTATGAAGCCGGAGGAAATTTCGGTTTCGTGATTCCCGACAACACGAAGATTCAGAAGGATATCTTTATCCCCAAAGAATTTCGCGGGGAAGCCAAAGACGGGGATAAGGTGGTGGTCCGCCTTACTTCCTACGGCGGAAAACAGAAAAGTCCGGAGGGCAGAATCCAGGAGATTCTGGGCGCCGCCGGGGAGGCCGGCGTGGATGTGCTGTCCGTGGCCAGAGCCCATGAGCTGCCCATGGAGTTCCCGGAAAAGGTAGTACACCAGGCCCAGCGGGTGCCGGATCATGTGCTGGAAGGGGATTTCCAGGGACGGATGGATCTGCGCAGCTGGACGGTGGTCACCATCGACGGGGAGGACGCCAAGGATCTGGACGACGGAATTTCCCTGACCCGGGAGGGCACCATCTATCATCTGGGCGTGCATATCGCGGATGTGAGCAATTACGTTCAGGGGGGAAGCGCCCTGGACCGGGAGGCCCTGAAACGGGGAACCAGCGTTTATCTGGTGGACCGGGTGATCCCCATGCTGCCCACGCGGCTCTCCAACGGGATCTGCTCCCTGAATCAGGGGGAGGACCGGCTGGCGCTCAGCTGCCTGATGACCATCGACGGCCAGGGCCGGGTCATCAATCATCAGATTGCGGAGACGGTGATCCGGGTGAACCGCCGGATGACTTACACGGCGGTGAAAAAGATTCTGGAAGGCGATCAGGAAACCGCCTCCGCCTATCAGGAGCTGGTGCCGCTGTTCTATGAGATGCGGGACCTCTCCGCGCTTCTGAGGCGGAATCGTACCCGGAGAGGGTCCATTGACTTTGATTTTCCGGAAAGCAAGGTGCTTCTGGACGAGCAGGGACATCCGGTGGAAATCCGGGCATACGAGGCTAATGTGGCCACCCGGATTATAGAGGATTTCATGCTTCTGGCCAATGAGACGGTGGCCCGGGAGTACTGTGAGCGGCAGATTCCGTTTCTGTACCGGACCCATGAAAATCCCGACAGCGACAAGATGGAAAATGTGCTGACCTTCATCCGGGGCCAGGGCATCCCTGTGAACAAGCATCAGCAGGAGATCACCCCGGCCCAGGTGCAGGAGATCCTGACGGCTGTGGAAGGAAAGCCCTCCGAGCCGCTGATCAGCCGCCTGCTGCTGCGGTCCATGAAACAGGCCCGGTATACCACCGGCTGCAGCGGGCATTTCGGACTGGCGGCCCGGCATTACTGCCATTTTACTTCCCCGATCCGCCGGTATCCGGATCTGCAGATTCACAGAATCATCAAGGATACCATCCGGGGAAGGATGAACCAGGAGAAAAAGGAGCATTACGCGCATATTCTGGAGGATGTGGCCACCTGGACCAGCCAGACGGAGCGGCGGGCAGAAGAGGTGGAGCGGGAGACCGTAAAGATGAAGAAGGCCGAATATATGGCAGGCCTTGTGGGACAGACCTTTGAGGGAGTGATTTCCGGAGTGACCGGCTGGGGACTGTATGTGGAGCTTCCCAACACGGTGGAAGGGCTGGTGCACGTGAACTCCATGAAGGACTATTACCGGTTTGATGAAGAGAATTACCAGCTGGTGGGAGAGCACAACGGCGTTGTGTTCCATCTGGGCGACCTGGTGCGGGTACAGGTGGCGGGCGCGGATGTGCAGACCCGGTCGGTGGATTTTATTCTGGAGGAGGACGCTCTGATTCCGGAAGGTGGCAGCCCGGATGGACAGACGTCCGGCAAAGCATCCGGCGGCGGCCCCGACGGACGCGGCAGGAAAGGCGGCAGAAGCAGCAGGGAGGAGAGAGGCAATGGCAAAAGAAAAAGGAAGCAGGCTCATCGCCAATAACAAGAAAGCTTATCATGATTATTTTATAGAAGAGACGTACGAAGCAGGCATCGCCCTCCACGGCACGGAGGTGAAGTCCCTCCGGATGGGAAAGTGCAGTGTGAAGGAATCTTTTATCCGCATAGAAAATGATGAGGTGTATATCTACGGCATGCACATCAGCCCCTATGAGAAAGGAAATATTTTCAACAAGGATCCGCTGCGGGTGAAGAAACTGCTGCTGCATAAAAGTGAAATCCGTAAGCTGCGGGGAAAAATCGCGGAAAAGGGTTATACGCTGGTGCCGCTGAAGGTGTATTTCAAAAACAGCCTGGTGAAAGTGGAAATCGGCCTGGCCCGGGGTAAAAAACTGTACGACAAGCGCCAGGATATTGCGAAGAAAGATCAGCGCCGGGAGGCAGAACGGGAGTTCAAGGTGAAGAACCTGTATTGATATGAACGCTGCGGGGCTTGACATCGGGAGAGGATTTTCATATAATGTAAAGACGGATCGCGCAGATCCGTCAACAGACTGATTCGTCTGCCGGCCGGGACATTCCATAAGGGCTTGTACTGGTTTCGACGGGGGTTTTGAAGTCTGGGAAGCCATCCGCGGCCCCGGGACCGCGTCAACAACCTGGAACTTAAAATTAAACGCAGACGAAAATTTAGCGTACGCTGCTTAATTGCGGCTGTCGGTGCCTGAATCTCCCGCAGTTCGGGTTCCGGCATCAAATTTCGCGGGGCACTTTTTCTTCAAAGCTTTGAGAGGAAAAAAGATCTTATGAAGCTACTGATGCCAGAAGCCTGTCATTAGGCGTCTGACGGAGGGAATGTCAAAATAATGACTGTGATGGGAGATGCCTGGATGGATAGGCTTTCGGACGCGGGTTCGATTCCCGCCAGGTCCATATCTTTTAAACCGCGAAATCCGGCAATATTTTGATTACTTTTTGAATCTTAACGGAAAGGAGGACGAAGCGGTGCAGATTGAAGATATACAAATCTTTTGTAAACGGTCAAAAATCAAATGGTATCAACACGCATTAGAGCGGATGCAGGAAAGAGACATAAGCCGTGCAGATGTTAAAAATTGCCTTATGGGTGGCGAGATTATAGAGGACTATCCGGACGACTTTCCGCATCCAAGTTGTTTAGTTTTTGGTTATGCAGTGAATAATAAAATCATTCATGTTGTTGTAAGTATGGATAAAGAGAATATTGGAATTATAACGGTATATTATCCAAGCACAGAAAAATTTGAAAGTGATTTAAAGACTAGAAAGGGGCGTTAAGTATGTGTATGCTTTGCAAGTGTGACACAGTAAAACAGAGTACAACAACGCATGTTGTAAATTATAGCGGCTCTGTTATTGTAATCAAAAATGTTCCGTGTGAAGAGTGCGAACAATGCGGAGAAATTTTTTATACTGACGAAGTAGCGGCGCGTCTGGAAAAAATCGTAAATGATACAAAGAAGTTATTACAAGATTTATCTGTTTTGGATTATTCAAAAGTCGCATAAAAATACCCCCGGAGCAATCCGGGGAATTTTATTATTTTTTAACGATGCGGCTCCTTTAAAATAGCTCATTTATGATCTGCTTGCCTGTCAGCAAACAGGGATTTTTCAGGAAGCTTGACTGCCGGAAATGACAATGATACAATGAGCCAAAACAAAGAAAAGGAGAGCAAAATGCAGGAATTTCTTAGTCAGTATCCGGGAATTACGGAGCAGCTGGATCTTTTAAAGCAGGTGGGCCTGATGTTCAGCCTGCTTTTCGGCGCCCTGAACTGTTTTATGGGTTTCCGGCTGCTGCGGGTGTGGACGGCGCTGGGCGGCTTTGTGCTGGGGGCCGGAGTGGGTTTCCTTCTGGGCAGCCGTTTTCTGGACGCGCAGTGGGGCGTCTGGCTGATGACCCTGGGCGTGGGGCTGGTGGCGGGAACGCTGGCCTATCAGATTTATCTGGTGGGAGCCTTCCTTCTGGGCTGGCTGCTGACCGTATCCGTCACGGTTTCCCTGGTGCGTCCCATGGACATCGGTGATAAGGAAAAGCTGGCGCTGATGGCCGGTGGCGCTCTGCTGGGCCTGGTGGTGGGCGTGCTGATTGTGGCTTTTTCCAGACCGATTATCATCGTGGCCACCGGCATCAGCGGCGCGGCCAGCATGGCTTCCGGCCTGGGTGGAATTCTGGGGTGGGGCGCTCCGGTAGTGACCATCCTTACGGCTGTACTGGCGGTGGCGGGTATTGCCGTCCAGTTTTTCACCGAACCAGGGAAGAAAAAAAGAAGACGGGAAGAGTAAGGACACAGAAGTGACATATTTTCCTGTTAGAATGGACGGGAAAGGCAGGAGGTAGACTATGAGCAAACTGAAAATCCTGGTGGTAGACGACGAGAGCAGAATGAGGAAGCTGGTGAAAGACTTCCTGGTGAAACATGATTACGAAGTTCTGGAGGCCCAGGACGGGGAACAGGCAGTGGATATCTTTTTCGAGGACAAGGACATTGCCCTGGTGATTCTGGATGTGATGATGCCGAAAATGGACGGCTGGCAGGTATGCCGGGAGATCCGGGCGCACTCGAAGGTGCCTATTATCATGCTGACCGCCAAAGGTGATGAGCGGGATGAGCTGCTGGGGTTTGAGCTGGGAGTGGATGAATATATTTCCAAGCCCTTCAGTCCCAAGATCCTGGTGGCCAGGGTGGAGGCCATCCTCAGAAGAACCGGGCACGGAGAACAGGAGGAAATCCTGGAGGCCGGCGGCATTGTGCTGAATAAGACGGCCCATCTGGTGACGGTGGACGGGAAGGCCATGGATCTCAGCTATAAAGAGTTCGAGCTGATGACGTATTTCATGGAAAACCAGGGGATTGCTCTTTCCCGGGAAAAGATTCTGAACCATGTGTGGAATTACGATTACTTCGGCGATGCCAGAACCATTGATACCCATGTAAAAAAGCTGAGAAGCAAGATGGGGGACAAGGGCGAGTATATCAAGACTATCTGGGGGCTGGGCTACAAATTTGAGGTGGAGCCATGAGAAACCTGATTCACAGATCCATCAAATGGCAGATCATTGTAGCTTTTATGGCTTATATTCTGCTGACCATACTTCTGGTGGTGTTTCTGAACGTGGGATTTCTGGAGCGGTTTTATCTTCACGACAAAGAAGAAAAACTGCTGACGGGCTATGAGACTTTCTTCCCGGATGTTTCTGTGACGGCAGCGGTAGATACGATTCAGTACTGCAATACCAATAATATTGTGTTTCTTCTCACCAATATGGGCCAGAGGGATTCCTATATAGGAAATGTCAGCTATGATGATTATCAGAAAATATCCGCCAGACTGTTTGGCTATATGTCCGGGCTGGAGGCGCCGGCGGACCGGATCCTGCATTCCACGGACCAGTATACGATACAGTATAACCGGGATGACGAGATGAAAATTGATTATCTGGAGCTGTGGGGCATAGTATCTGCCAACGATACCAATTACGCCTACATTTTCCGGACGCCCTGGGAAAGTATTGCTTCCAGTGTGCGGGTATCCAATCAGTTTTATCTGTTCATCGGCGGGATTATGGCGGCGCTGGGCGTGGGATTTGCCAGCCTTTTTGCCAGCAGGATTACCCGTCCTCTGACGGAACTGACCCGGATTTCCCAGCGGATGGCAAATCTGGACTTTGAGGCCAGATATACCAGCGGCGGCGACGATGAGATCGGAACGCTGGGGCATAATTTCAACCGGATGTCCTCCACCCTGGAGGAGACTATTTCGGAGCTGAAGACAGCCAATAATGAGCTGCAGAAGGATATTGAGAAGAAGGAACAGATCGATGAGATGCGCAAGGAATTTCTTTCCAACGTGTCCCATGAACTGAAGACCCCCATCGCGCTGATTCAGGGGTATGCGGAGGGTTTGCAGGAAAATATTAACGATGATCCGGAAAGCCGGGCTTTTTACTGTGAAGTAATTATGGATGAAGCGTCAAAGATGAATCAGATGGTAAAGAAACTGCTGACGCTGAATCAGCTGGAATTCGGAAATAATCAGGTGAGCATGGAGCGGTTTGATCTGACGGATCTGATCCAGGGCGTCATTCAGTCTTCCCAGCTTCTGGCACAGCAGGCCCAGGCGGAGATTCTTTTCGCCCAGACGGAGCCCCTGTATGTGTGGGGCGATGAGTTTATGGTGGAGCAGGTGGTGACCAATTACCTTACCAACGCCATCCATTATGTAAAGAATGAGAAAAAGATCGAGATCCGCTGCCAGGAAGAAAACGGGAAAATCCGTACCACCGTGTTTAATACCGGCGACGCGATCCCGGAGGAGGAGCTGGACAAGATCTGGGTGAAATTTTACAAGGTGGACAAGGCCAGAACCAGGGAGTACGGCGGAAGCGGCATCGGCCTGTCCATCGTGAAAGCCGTCATGGAATCCATGAATCAGCAGTGCGGCGTCGTCAACTATGACAACGGCGTGGCGTTCTGGTTCACGCTGGATCATACCAGCACGGAAGGACAGGAGCAGCTGAGATCTTCCGGATGACGGTAGCGGGAGAGAATATCCCGGAAACACTCCATGGAAGGGGTCAGATATTTGTTTTTATGGTATACCAGGCGGAAGTGCCGGTTCCATTCCCCGCTGGGATTCCGGATGGGATGAATGAGGCCGGTGCGGATTTCGTCGGTGAGCAGACGCACGGACATGACAGCCAGGCAGTGGTTATGTATCACCGCTTGGCGGATGGTGGCCGGGCAGTTGGCTTCCCAGCGGATATTCAGCCGCAGGCCGTGGCGAAGGGCAAATTTTTCAAAAAGAGCCCGGGTGCCGCTGCCTTCCTCCCGCATGGCGTAGTCCTGCCCGTCCAGGGCGGAAACGGGAATTTCCTTCTGCCGGGCAAAGGGGTGGCCGGGACCGCAGGCCATAATCAGATAATCCTCCACCAGCGAGTGGCAGATCAGATCCGGGGAAGAAATCTCGCCCTCCACCACCGCCAGATCCAGCTGGGAATTCAGCAGCATTTCCTCTATGGTATGAGTGTTGGTGACATGGACAGAGGTTTCCACCTGCGGCATGGCCCCTTCAAAATCTTTCAGAAGAGCAGGAATCAGACAGGTTCCCACGGTGATGGAAGCTCCCAGGCGGAGCACCTCCCGCAGGGAGCCTTCTTTCATGTTCTGCTCCAGCTGGTCAAACTCCCGTACGGCCTTCAGCGCCCCGCCATAGAGTTCCTTTCCGGCAGGCGTGATGTACAGTTTTTTTGAGAGACGTTCAAAAAGGCGTGTGCCGTAGTGATCCTCCAGTTCCCGGATGGCCTGGCTGACGGTGGGCTGGGAAATATAAAGCCTGGCGGCGGCCTCGCTCATTTTTCCCGTTTCGGCCACCGCCAGAAAGATTTTCAGGTGGCGTATGGTCATGAGAATCCCTCCTCTCTTTGATAGGTATTTTCTATGATGTTCATCAGATTATATCACTTTTCATATGGAAGCTCAAGTGATATAATTGCTGTGATAACGGGAAAACGGCGGGCCCCCAAAGAGGCTGCGGCCAGGATACATACAGTGGAGCGCCGGGCAGGAAGGCGGCCCGTAAGGGCCGCGGCTTCGGAAGAAATGAAAAGGGGCGGCTCCGGAAAGGAGAACAGAAAGGTGAAGGTACTGATTATTGGCGGTGTGGCTGCGGGAACGAAGGTTGCCGCAAAGCTGAAACGGGAAGATTTCGGCGCGGATGTGACGATTCTCACCATGGGGAAAGATATTTCCTACGCGGGCTGCGGGCTTCCCTATTATGTGGGAGACGTGATCCGGGACAGAAAACAGCTGATTGTGAATACACCGGCTAGCTTTGAAAAACTGACGGGTGTCCGGGTGGTGACAGAGACGGAGGCCGTGAAGGTGAACCGCCAGGAGAAGACAGTGGAAGCTGTCAGCACAGTTACCGGGGAACGTTCCGTTTACGGCTATGACAAGCTGGTGATCGCCACCGGCGCTTCTCCCATCAAACCGCCTCTGGAAGGGATGGATCTGGAGGGCGTATTTTTTATGCGTACCCCAAAGGACGCCATCACTCTGCGGGAGCGGATCGAAGCGGGGGACGTAAAGCGGGCCGTGGTTGTAGGCGGCGGATTCATCGGCCTGGAGGTGGCGGAGAATCTGCTGGCCCGGGGTATAAAGGTGTCCGTGATCGATATGGCGCCCCATGTGCTGCCGGGATTTGATCCGGAGATGGCTGAATATGTGGAGGAGCACCTGGCGGACAAAGGGATTATGACCTTCACCGGGACCCGGCTGGAGGGCTTCCTGGGAGAGGGCAGACTGGAGAAGGTGCAGACCAGCCGCCGGGCCATGAAGGCGGATCTGGCGGTGCTGTCCATCGGCATCCGGCCCAACACGGGGTTCCTGGCGGATTCCGGCATTGAGCTGATGCCCAATAAGACCGTGAAGGTGGACGCGTATTTCCGGACCAGCGACGAGGACATCTACGCGGTGGGAGACTGCGCCACGGTGACCAACCGGGAGACGGGACAGCCGGCCTGGTCCCCCATGGGTTCTTCCGCGAATATCGAGGGCAGGCTGCTGGCGAAGACATTGGCAGGCGGCGGACAGCCGTATCCCGGCGTGCTGCAGACGGCGGTGTGCAGGCTTCCCGGGCTGAACGCGGGTCGCACCGGCCTTTCCCAGGAGCAGGCCAAGGCGGCCGGATATGACCCGGTAAGCGTGGTGACGGTGGTGGACGACAAGGCCCATTATTATCCGGGAGCGGGGAATTTTATCGTAAAGATGACGGCAGACCGGGCCACCGGAAAATTCCTGGGCATCCAGGTGCTGGGGCCGGGGGCCGTGGATAAGATGGTGGATATCGCGGTGACGGCGCTGACTTTGAAGGCGTCCCTGGCGGATCTGGAGAATATGGATCTGGCCTACGCGCCGCCGTTCTCCACAGCCATCCATCCCTTCGTCCATACCGTCAACATTCTGCTGAACAAGATGAGCGGCGCTTTTGAGACCATGACCCCGGAGGAATTTGCCGCAGGGGCGGCCGGGGAGTATCAGATTGTGGACGCGGCCGTACAGCCGTCTTTGAAAAATGTTCCGTATCTGGATCTCACAAAGATCGACGGACCGGTGGACGGCTTTGCCAGGGACGCGAAGCTTCTGCTGGTATGTACGAAAGGAAAACGCGCCTATATGGTACAGAACCGCCTGAAATATTTCGGGTATACCAACACGAAGGTGCTGGAGGGCGGCGCCACCTTCAACCGTGTGGAGGATGACGAATAAGCCCGATAATTTAAGAAAAGAAACGCGAGGAAACCGGAGAAAAACAGAGTAAGGCCGCCCGGAGGGGCGGCCGGAACACAGACAGGAGGATCTATATATGGCAGCATTAACCATCAGCCCGGAAGAGGAAAAGAGAGTAAAAGCGCTGGGATTTCTGAACAATAAGGGAACGGACAATTTTTCCGGAAGGATCATCACGGTAAACGGCAAGGTTACCGCCAGACAGCAGAAGGTAATCGCGGAGGCCGCCGAGAAGTTCGGCAACGGAACCGTCACCTATACCACCCGTCTGACGGTGGAGGTACCGGGAATCCCCTTTGACAAAATCGAAGAGTTCCAGGAATTTATCGCCAAAGAAGGCCTGATCACCGGAGGAACCGGTTCCGTGGTGCGCCCGGTGGTATCCTGCAAGGGAACCACCTGCCAGTACGGACTGATCGATACCTTTGATCTGTCCCAGAAGATTCACGAGAGATTTTATCTGGGCTATCACACCGTGAAGCTTCCCCACAAATTTAAAATCGCGGTGGGCGGATGTCCCAACAACTGTGTGAAGCCGGATCTGAACGATCTGGGAATTATCGGCCAGCTGATTCCCGACTATGACGAGGACGCCTGCAACGGCTGCAGAAAATGTTCCGTGGTCACCGCATGTCCCATGGGAGCCGCATCCCTTGCGGACGGCGTGATGGAGATCGATCCGGAAGTCTGCAACCACTGCGGACGCTGCGTGGGAAAATGCCGTTTTGACGCCATCGAGGGCGGAACGAGAGGCTACAAGGTGTACATCGGCGGACGCTGGGGCAAGAAAGTGGCCCAGGGACGGACACTGTCCAGGATTTTCCGGACGGAAGAGGAAGTGCTGGATGTGGTGGAGAAGGCCATCCTGCTGTTCCGTGAGCAGGGAATGACCGGAGAACGCTTCTCCCAGACCATCGACCGTCTGGGCTTCGAGAATGTGGAAAAACAGCTTCTGGCCAACGACCTGCTGGAGAGGAAGCAGGAGATTCTGGATGCCACCCTTCATGTGACGGGAGGAGCCAGCTGCTGACAAGGGCCGGCCGGAAGCCGCCGGTTTCGGGCGGTATGCGGCAGAACAATACTGAAAAGAATATTTCCCCGGGAGGACTGCGAAAAACAGCCTTTCCGGGGCTTTTTCTTCCGAAAATTCACCATTTATCCCAAAAATGCGCGGAAATTACAAAGGACAGCCGTTGGAATCCTGTAAAATAATGGTCATGAAATTTGCCAGGAAAAGGAGGATTACAATGGCCAGAAAAGGAGAAAACATCAGGAAACGGAAGGATGGAAGGTGGGAAGCCCGATATATGAAGGGAAGAAAACCGGATGGGAAGATCTGCTATGGGTATCTGTATGCGCCTACGTACCGGGAGGTAAGGGAAAAGAAACGACTTATGGTGGTCAGGATGGAGGAAGAACAGAAAAACCATCTTGCGGGGGTAAGGTGTCCCGATGACTGTATTCAGACAGTGGGTGCACTTTGGATGGAGGCGGCGAAGAATCGTGTAAAATACACTACCTACTGCAATTACCACCTTTTGATGAAAAATCACATCCTTCCCGCTTTCGGCGACAGTTCTATCCGAAAACTTTCCAGCGTACAGATTGGAGATTTTGTCCGGGGACTGCAGAAGGAGGGAAAAAAGACGGGAACCATCCGGGTGATCCTGGGTATTTTGAAAAGTATTCTGCATTTTGCCGGGGAGTTGAACTGCTTTCCGGAGGAAACACTCCGATTTCCAAAAATCACAGCTCCCCGTTCCAGCCCCAGAATTATGTCTGCGGCTGATTACCAGAAGTTGGGGGATTACCTGGACACCAGTGAGCAACCCTTTGAATTCGGCCTGCTGGTCTGCATGTGTACGGGTATTCGCGTCGGAGAGCTGTGCGGGCTGCGCTGGGAGGATTTTGATTTGGCAAATGGCAGTCTGGCCATAAACCGCACTGTCACCAGGATTGAGAACCCGGATTTTTTTCCGGGCAGTACCCAACAGCGGACGCTGCTGTTGGTGGGTACGCCGAAGTCTCTTTCTTCCATACGTCAGATTCCGCTGCCGGACCGGATCATCCGGAAAGCCCGGAGCTGCCGCCGGGAGGATTCCAGTTACCTGCTGACGGGTACGGAGAAATGTATGGAGCCCCGCACGGTGCAGCGCCGCTATGAACGGCTGTTGCGCCGTTGTGGGATTGCCCCGGTAAATCTTCATGCCATGCGTCACCAGCTTTCCAGCCGCTGGATATCGTACGGATTCGATGTGAAGGCCCTATCGGAGATTCTGGGACACGCTTCCACAAAGACAACACTGGACATTTATGTTCACAGCAGTCATTCGCAGAAACGGAATTATCTGAACCAGGTACTGACCCTGCAGGAGAATTCGGAAGGGGAGTCCAGAGAGCAGACTGCAGCAGTTCCGCTGTAATGCCCTCTCTGATGTAGCCTGCAGGCACACGGGTACGGATTGGTACTTGCGTATCCTGGCTGCTGCGCCTATAATAGGAAAACAAAAGACCGCTACGGCGGTGGGAAGGATTTTGACTGATTTATGATTCATACGACGGTTCAGGTGATCCGGTATATTCTGAAAGATCTGCTGGAGCCGGCAGCCTATCTTCCCTTCGGGATTGCGGCCGGAGGTTTGTTTCTTCTGAGCTGGTATCTGTGGAGACGGTATGTCTGCGGGGAGAAACCGGTGCGGCGGCCTGACAGGAGCCAGTGGATGCTGATTTTGTGTGTGGTTTACGCGGCGGTGCTGCTGAAACTGGCGTTTTTCTCCCGGGAGCCCGGCTCCAGGACGGGAATCGATCTGATTCCCTTTTCCACCTGGATGGGAGGGCCTCAGGCTCATGCGTATTTCATTGAGAATATTCTGATGTTTTTTCCTTTCGGGATTATGGTGCCTGCCAGATTCCGCAGACTGAGAAATCCACTATTTTGTGTGGATGCGGGATTTCTGGCCAGCTGTTTTCTGGAATTAGCCCAGCTGGTGACCCAAAGGGGGTACTGCCAGCTGGACGATATCGCCACAAATACTCTGGGGGCGGGGATCGGCTGGTTGATCTGGTACACCATGCAAAAAAGATTCAGGGATAATCAGGAGAAAAAAGAGGGGACAGGTGGGAAAAAATGGGATAAACCGACAGGAAACGGGACATCATGCTGTGGCGTTCCCTGAATCACAGCGATATAATAAAAAACATAAAATTGCGCTGCAAAAGAAGAGGTACTTAGATGAGAATTGCTGTGTGTGATGACGAAAAGATGGAGAGTAATCTTCTCTGCTAGGAGATAATCCTGGGCGGCCGCGGAGATTGAAAAATTTGAGAGAGGAGTCCAGAGCCATGAGCAGATCCGAAAGGGAAGATATATGATATCGTTTTTCTGGATATCCTTCAGGACGATTCCAACGGGATTGAGATCGGTCGTATTATTATTTGGTAAAACCCTGCGATCAGGAGCAACTTGCCCAGGTGAAAGAGAGGTATCAGCGTGGAAGAGAGAGCAAAGCCGTCATCCGTTTGGGAAGGATCAGACTCAGGAGATTCCCTGCTATATGATCACTTACATAGAGAGCGTGCATAACAATTTTATGATTCATCTCGTCAAGGGGGCAACGGTGAAGGTGCGCGGAAGCCTGATCGGGTTTATGGAATAAGCGAGAGCCTCCTTATAATTGTGCTCATTATAGCAGAAAAGACGAAAAGTGTCCACGGAAAGAGAAAATGCATATACTGAAATTAACAACATCCCCCAGGACGATTTCATGTACTTTCTGCTGACCTGCGGCCTGTTCCTTCCTTTTTTTGGTACCTTGCTGGGAGCGGCCTTTATCTTTTTTATGAAAAGCAGCCTCCATCCTCTGGCGGAACAGGTGATGCTGGGGTTTGCCGCCGGGGTAATGACGGCGGCCTCCATCTGGTCTCTGCTGCTTCCCTCCATGGAGCAGGCCTCCAATCTCGGAGTTTTCTCCTTTGTCCCGGCAGCGGCAGGCTTTCTGGGCGGAGTGGCGTTTCTGGCGGCTACAGACGCTCTGGTCCGGTATCTGGAGGAAAAAGGGAAACCTTGCCCCGGCGACGGACAGGGGCAGAGAAGCATGATGACACTGGCGGTGATCATCCACAACATCCCTGAAGGGCTGTCAGTGGGGGCTGCCTTTGCCGCGGTGCTGGCCGGAAACGGCAGCCAGGGGGCGGCTGCGGCTTCTGCCCTGGCGCTGTCCGCGGGGGTGGCCATACAGAATCTGCCGGAAGGCTTTATCGTGGCGCTTCCGGCCAGAAGCAGAGGAGAGAAAAAAATTGTGGCTTTCCTGAAAGGAATGTTTTCCGGCCTTCCGGAGCCGGCGGCGGGAGCGTTGATGTTGTTTGCGGCGTCCCGCCTTGCTCCCCTTATGCCGTATCTACTGTCTTTTTCCGCCGGAGCCATGTTTTGTGTGGTGCTGGAGGAACTGATTCCCGCGGCCATGCGGGATAAAAGCCGCCATGGGGGAACTGCCGGTTTCTGTCTGGGATTTCTTCTGATGATGATATTAGATGTGGCGCTGGGATAAAAATTGTGGTAAACTAATGAATGAAATTTTTTGACGATTTTTGCGTAAATACGAGGAGTATCCAATGATAGCATTGATTGATTACGACGCGGGGAATATGAAAAGTGTGGAAAAAGCGCTGCAGCTTCTGGGCCAGGAGACGGTGGTTACCCGCGATCCCGATGAGATTTACAGGGCGGACGGAGTGATTCTGCCGGGAGTGGGAAGCTTTGGGGATGCCATGGAGAATCTGCGCCGGTTCGGGCTGGTGGAGGTGATCCGCCGGGTGACGGAGCAGGGAACGCCGTTTCTGGGCATCTGTCTGGGACTGCAGCTTCTCTTTGAAAGCAGCGAGGAGAGTCCGGGAGTGGAAGGGCTGGGACTGCTTCCTGGAAAGATTCTCAGGATTCCGGCAGGAGAAGGAAGGAAGATCCCCCATATGGGATGGAATGATATCACCTTTCCCCATCCGGGCAGACTGTTTGCGGGAGTGGCGGAACACTCCTATGTGTATTTTGTCCATTCCTATTATCTGAAAGCGGAGGACCCCTCCATCGTCACAGCGGTGACCCGGTACGGAACAGGGATCCATGCGTCGGTGGAAAAGGGAAATGTCTTTGCCTGCCAGTTCCATCCGGAGAAAAGCTCGGATGTGGGACTGCAGATTCTGAAAAATTTTGCGGCCATCTGTGCCGAAGGAGGCCGGTAATATGCTGACGAAACGAATTATTCCCTGCCTGGATGTGAACAACGGGCGGGTGGTTAAAGGAGTCAATTTTGTGAATTTAAAAGACGCTGGTGATCCGGTGGAGATCGCGCGTGCCTACGACCGGGCGGGAGCGGATGAGGTGGTATTTCTGGATATTACTGCCTCTTCCGATAACCGGAATACAGTGGTGGATATGGTGCGTGCCGTGGCGGCCAATGTGTTTATTCCCTTTACGGTGGGAGGAGGTATCCGCACCGTGGAGGATTTCAAGGTGCTGCTGCGGGAGGGAGCGGACAAGATATCCATCAATTCTTCCGCCATCATGCGTCCTCAGCTGATCCGTGAGGCGGCGGACAAGTTCGGCAGCCAGTGCGTGGTGGTAGCCATCGACGCCAAGCGGCGTCCCGATGGTTCCGGATGGAATATCTATAAAAACGGAGGCCGTGTGGATATGGGGATTGACGCGGTGGACTGGGCCCGTCAGGCGGAGATGCTGGGGGCAGGGGAGATCCTTTTGACCAGCATGGACTGCGATGGAACCAAGGCCGGATATGATATCCCGCTGACCAGGGCCATCGCGGACGCGGTGTCCATCCCGGTGATCGCTTCCGGCGGCGCGGGAGAGCTTTCCCATTTTGCCGAGGCGCTGACGGAGGGCGGCGCGGACGCGGCGCTGGCGGCTTCTCTGTTCCACTATAAGGAACTGGAGATCCGGGAAGTAAAAGAATATCTGGCAGCCAGGGGGATCCCTGTCCGGCTGCCCCGGAAGGGGGAGTGACCGGGATGCCTCCGATTACAGGCGCGTGGGCGAAAGCCCTGGAAGGGGAATTCCACAAACCTTATTACAAAAAACTGTTTCAGACAGTGGGGCAGGAGTATGCCACACATAAAATTTTCCCCGCAGGGGATGATATTTTCAATGCTTTTCATTTTACTCCGCTGGACCAGGTGAAGGTGGTGATCCTGGGGCAGGATCCTTATCACGGGGACGGTCAGGCCCATGGACTCAGTTTTTCCGTCAAGCCGGATGTGGATATCCCGCCCTCACTGATGAATATTTATCAGGAGCTGGAAAATGATCTGGGATGCTATATTCCCAACAACGGTTATCTGGAGAAATGGGCCCGCCAGGGAGTTTTGCTGCTGAATACGGTGCTGACCGTGCGGGCGCATCAGCCCAACTCCCACCGGGGAATCGGATGGGAGGAGTTTACCGACGCGGCCATACGGGTACTGGCGGCCCAGGAACGTCCCATGGTATTCATCCTCTGGGGACGGCCGGCCCAGGCCAAAAAGAGCATGCTGGATCCGGCGAAGCATCTGATCATTGAGTCTCCCCATCCCAGTCCTCTGTCGGCGTTCCGGGGATTTTTCGGCAGCCGTCCCTTCAGCCGGACCAATGAATGGTTGGAAAGCCACGGCATGACGCCCATCGACTGGCAGATCGAGAATGTGGACCGCTGAGGAAGGCGGCCGCATCCGGCGGATGCCGTCCGGCAGCGTTTCCGGGCGGCGAGCGGTAACGAAGAAAGGATTATAACGGAATAACCATGAGTAAAAATACATTTGTGAAAAATGCCTCGTTTCTGATGATGGCCACCCTGATTTCCCGGGTGATCGGTCTTCTCTACAAAAGCCCTCTGGGAGTCATTGTGGGAAATGAAGGAATGGGCTACTACGGATTTGCCAACAACGTTTATGTGATTCTGCTGCTGATTTCTTCCTACAGTATTCCCATGGCGGTGTCGAAGGTGATTTCGGAACGGCTGGCTCTGAAACAGTACCGGAATGCTCAGAAGGTTTTCTACGGCGCGTTGATCTACGGCGCGGTGGTGGGCGGCCTGGCGGCTCTGGTGGCGTTCTTTTTCGGAAAATATCTTCTGCCGGCCAATCAGCCGAATGCTCTGCCGGCTCTCCGGATCCTGGCGCCCACTATTTTCCTTTCCGCCATCCTGGGTGTGCTGCGGGGATATTTTCAGGCCCACGATACCATGCTTCCCACCTCCATTTCCCAGGTGCTGGAACAGATCGCCAATGCGGTGGTCAGCGTGGCGGCAGCATGGCTTCTTATCAGCAGCTTTGCCACAGATGAGGAGACCACGGCCATCTGGGGAGCCGCGGGAGGAACTCTGGGAACCGGCGCCGGTGTGGCGGCGGGACTGATTTTTATGCTGTTTGTCTATCTGCTGAACAGGAAGACCATCCGGCGGCAGGTGGCCAGAGACCGGCATACCCAGGAGGAATCCTACGGGCAGGTCTTTAAGATCATTATTCTGATGGTGACACCCATCATCTTCAATACGTTTGTGTACAACGCCAGCAGCTATCTGGACAGTATTCTGTTTTCCAATATCATGGGCCATGCCAGAATGGATGCCAGACTGATCAGTGAGCAGTGGGGCGAGTACAGCAATTATTATGTGTCGCTGATTAATATTCCGCTGGCGCTCTCCAGCGCCACATCATCGGCTATGATGCCGGAGATTTCATCGCTGTATGCCACCGGCTCCTATGAAAAGGCCAATGGAAAGATCAATGAGGGAATCCGCCTGACCATGTTTTTATGTATTCCGGCGGCGGTGGGGCTGTCGGTTCTGGCCTTCCCCATTGTGAAGACACTGTTTCCGGAGAGCGGCGACCTGTCCGGCCAGCTGCTGGCGGCAGGATCGGTGTCCGTGATTTTTTCCGCCCTGTCCACCATTACCAACGGTGTGCTGCAGGCCATCGGAAAGCCGAAGATTCCGCTTCGCAACGCGGCTATTTCCCTGGCGCTGAATCTGGCTGTGGTGGCTGTGGTTACCTTCCTGTTTCCGCAGGCGGGTATCTTCTCCGTTCTGGCGGCAACCATTGTCTTTGCTCTCAGCATGTGCTTCTTAAATGCCATGTCTCTGAGAAAATATCTGGGACATAAAAATGACTTTAGAAACGATTATCTGAAACCGCTGGCAGCCTCCGCCGGTATGGGTGTGGTGGCGTGGGTTGCCTACTATGGTCTGCATCTGCTGGTTCCGGTGCGGATTCTCTGCCTGGGCGTGGCTATCCTGCTGGCGGTGCCGGTATATCTGATTCTTTTTGTGAAGATTACCGGCGTCACAGAAGAACAGATGCGCCGGTTCCCCATGGGTTCCTATGTGGTGAAGGTACTGCGGCCGCTGAAGATATTCGGCTGACCGGGATTCCGTGAAAAGTCTGTAAGTGCCGGTATTTCATCTGTCACGGATTTGTTTAAGATAAAAAACGGGGCAGGGATGACTTGTAAGAGTCATCCCTGCCCCGTTTGTATAGGGACAGAGTGTCCAATGGAAAACGCAGTCCTGACCTTGCCGCGGGCGGGAGCAAATACCCGTTAAGCATCCTGCCGCGGGGGATTTGCCTTCATATTCTTCACCGCCGTGGAAAGCATCAGCTTGATTCTGTTCAGCTGGTTAACCTCGGAAGCGCCCGGGTCGTAATCTACAGCCACGATATTGGCGTCCGGATACTCCCGGCGGATCGCCTTGATCACACCTTTTCCCACAATGTGGTTGGGCAGGCAGGCGAAAGGCTGTGTACAAACGATATTTTTCACATCGTTATGAATCAGTTCCATCATCTCGCCGGTCAAAAACCAGCCCTCACCCGTCTGGTTTCCTATGGATACAATGGGAGAAGCCATCTTTGCCAGTTCGGCGATATCAGCCGGCGGCGTGAAGTGACGGCTCTTTTCAAATTCCTCTGCGGCGGCTTTCCGCAGCCAGTTGATAGCAGCCACTCCGGCATTTCCCAGTATGGCGGATTTCTTTTTGAAGCCCAGCTGTTCGTGCTTAAAGTTCTGATTATAGAAGCTGTAGTTCATAAAGTCTACCAGATCCGGCACCACGGCTTCAGCGCCTTCGGACTCCAGAAGCTCTGCCAGATAATTGTTGGCAGCCGGAAGGAATTTTACCAGAATCTCGCCTACGATTCCCACCCGGGGCTTTTTCATGTCCTCATAGATGGGCAGATGATCGAAATCACGGATCATGGTGCGGCAGATCTGTTTAAACCGGGTATGGCTGAGGCGTTTGCCTGCCACAAACTCAATACAGATCTTTTCCCATTTCCGGTGGAGCCGGTCTGCGGAACCCTGTTTCTTTTCATAGGGGCGCATCCGGTAGAGACATTTCATCAGGATGTCTCCAAAGATCGCGCCGTAAGCCAGCCGGCGTGCCAGTCCGGGAGTAATCCTGAATCCCGGATTGCTTTCCAGACCGCTCAGATTCACGGAGATGACGGGAATCTGGGTCATACCGGCTTTTTTCAGAGCCCGGCGGATAAATCCGATATAGTTGGATGCCCGGCAGCCGCCTCCCGTCTGGGACATGATTACCGCCACACGGTTCAAATCATACTTTCCGGAAAGCAGGGCCTGCATGATCTGCCCCACCACCATCAGGGAAGGATAGCAGGCGTCATTGTTTACATACTTCAGTCCCACATCCACAGCTTCCTTGTTGTCGTTGGGCAGCACCTCCAGGTGATAGCCGCTGGCATTGAAGCCGGCCTGCAGGATGTTAAAGTGAATGGGTGACATCTGCGGGCACAGGATGGTGTAGGTCTTGCGCATCTCCTCCGTGAAGGATACCTTTCTGATGGAAGAGGGACGGATCTTCCGTTTTTCCTGCTGTTTTTCTCTGGTGCGGATGGCCGCCAGCAGAGAACGCACCCGGATACGGGCGGCGCCCAGGTTATTTACCTCGTCAATCTTCAGGCAGGTGTAGATCTTTCCGCTGTCGGTAAGAATCTCCTGTACCTGGTCGGTGGTTACAGCGTCCAGTCCGCAGCCGAAGGAGTTCAGCTGGATCAGATCCAGATCATCCCGCTCCTTTACAAAGTTGGCGGCGGCATACAGGCGGGTGTGATACATCCACTGGTCGTTAACACGCAGCGGCCGCTCCAGGGGAGCCAGGTGAGAGACAGAATCCTCTGTCAGCACTGCCAGCCCGTAGGAGTTGATCATGTCCGGAATACCATGGTGGATCTCCGGATCAATGTGGTAGGGACGGCCTGCCAGCACAATGCCCCGGCGGCCGGTTTTCTCCATGTAGGCCAGGGTCTCCTCGCCTTTCCGGCGGATATCGTCCCGCATATGATCCAGTTCCTTCCAGGCGGCATGGGCCGCCGCCTCCACTTCCTCTTTGGGAATGTCGGGGAACTCTTCCACCAGCCGGGCGGTCAGCACCTCCTCGTTGGTGAAGGGAAGAAACGGATTTTTAAATACGATGGAGGAACCGTACAGCTCATCCACGTTATTTTTGATGTTTTCCGCGTAGGAGGTGACGATGGGGCAGTTGTAATGGTTTACCGCATCGGGGAACTCCGTCCGCTCGTATGGGATGCAGGGGTAGAAGATGAACTTCACGCCCTGACGGATCAGCCAGGTCACATGGCCGTGGGCCAGCTTGGCCGGATAACACTCCGATTCACTGGGAATGGATTCGATGCCCAGTTCATACAGCTTTCTGGTGGAGGTGGGGGAGAGAATCACCTGGTATTTCAGCTTCGTAAAGAAGGTGTGCCAGAAAGGATAATTCTCAAACATGTTCAGCACTCTGGGGATACCCACCTGACCCCGGACGGCCTTGTCAGCCGGCAGAGACTCATAGCCGAACAGCTTTTTATATTTGTACTCAAACAGATTGGGGATATTCTCCCGGTTTTTCTGCTTTCCGATACCCCGCTCGCAGCGGTTTCCGCTGATATACTGGCGGCCGCCGGAGAAATGGTTGATGGTCAGCCGGCAGTTGTTGGTGCAGCCTTTGCAGTTGGCCATGCTGGTGGTGTACTTCAGGCTGTTGATCTTCTCAATGGGCAGCATGGTGGTTTCTTTTCCATCCTCATACCGCTCCCTGGCAATGAGCGCCGCGCCGAAGGCTCCCATGATTCCGGCGATATCCGGGCGGATAGCTTCGCAGCCGGCGATCTTCTCAAAGCTCCTGAGCACCGCGTCGTTGTAGAAGGTTCCTCCCTGCACCACGATCTGACGGCCCAGCTCGGAGGCGTCGGATACCTTGATCACCTTGTACAGGGCGTTTTTGATGACAGAGTAGGCCAGCCCGGCGGAAATATCCGCCACGGATGCCCCTTCCTTCTGAGCCTGTTTCACCTTGGAGTTCATGAATACGGTACAGCGGGTACCCAGATCAATGGGGTGCTGGGCGAACAGGGCAGCCTTCGCGAAATCCTGCACGCTGTAGTTCAGGGATTTGGCAAAAGTTTCGATGAAGGAACCGCAGCCGGAGGAGCAGGCCTCGTTGAGCTGTACGCTGTCCACCGTGTGATTCTTGATCTTGATACATTTCATATCCTGTCCGCCGATGTCAAGGATACAATCCACATTGGGATCGAAAAATGCCGCCGCATAGTAGTGGGAAACCGTCTCCACTTCTCCTTCATCCAGCAGCAGGGCCGCCTTGATCAGCGCCTCCCCGTAGCCGGTGGAACAGGAGTAGGCGATGCGGGCAGTGTCAGGCATCTTCTGGTAGATATCCTGAATGGCCCGGATGGTTGTGGCCAGGGGGCTTCCGTTATTGTTGCTGTAGAAAGAGTACAGCAGGGAGCCGTCCTCGCCCACCAGAGCCGCCTTGGTGGTGGTGGATCCGGCGTCGATACCCAGATAGCAGTTTCCCTCATAGGAGGAAAGATCCGCAGTGGCCACATTGTACTGACTCTGGCGTTCGTTAAAGGCGTCATATTCTTCCTGGGAGGCAAACAGAGGCTCCATACGGGCTACCTCAAAGTCCAGTTTTACCGTGCCGGACAGTCGGTCCTGCATCTCACCCAGAGAAACCGACACTTCCTCTTTGGCGTTCATGGCGGATCCCATGGCCGCAAACAGATGTGAGTTTTCCGGAACGATGGTATGCTCGTCATCCAGCTTCAGGGTGCGGATAAATGCCTGCTTCAGCTCCGACAGGAAATGAAGCGGGCCGCCCAGAAACGCGATATGGCCCCGGATGGGCTTTCCGCAGGCCAGGCCGCTGATGGTCTGATTGACCACTGCCTGAAAAATGGAGGCGGAAAGGTCTTCCTTTGTGGCGCCGTCGTTGATCAGAGGCTGAATATCGGATTTCGCGAATACGCCGCAGCGGGCGGCAATGGGGTAGAGAGCCCGGTAATTTCTGGCGTACTCATTGAGTCCCATGGCGTCCGTCTGCAGAAGGGAAGCCATCTGATCGATAAAGGATCCGGTGCCTCCGGCACAGATGCCGTTCATACGCTGTTCGATATTTCCACCCTCGAAATAAATGATCTTGGCATCCTCGCCGCCCAGCTCGATGGCCACATCTGTCTGCGGCGCGATCTCCTGAAGGGCGGTGGAAACAGCGATAACCTCCTGGACAAAGGGAACCTTAAGGCTGTTGGCAAGAGCCAGACCGCCGGATCCGGTGATTACCGGATGTACGGTAAGCTCGCCCAGCTGGCCGCGCGCTTTTCCCAGAAGCGAAGCCAGCGTTTCCTGGATATTGGCAAAATGGCGTTCATAGTCCGAAAACAGCAGCTTGTGCGCTTCGTCAAGAATGGCGATTTTTACCGTGGTGGAACCGATGTCGATTCCCAGGGTATATGTATTGGTTGTGTTTTCTGCAGCAGTAATAACTGCCACCTCCTTTTCTCTGTTCTATGAATATGTAAAACGAAAATTTTTGGGATAACAATAAATTAAGAAATGACAGATTCATTTCCAGATATCGATTATACGACACTTTCAGACAGATGGCAATGATTAAAAATTGCTAAAAATCTTGAAAAATCTTCCGGGGAAGAGTATACTGATTTAGAATGTCTTAAAAAAGAGGAGTATTGTTTATGTATAAAATTCTGGCAGAGGACGGACGGGCAAAACGTGCCCAGCTGACAACGGTTCATGGAACCATCCAGACACCGGTATTTATGAACGTGGGTACTGCCGCCGCCATCAAAGGAGCGGTTTCCACCATGGATCTTTATGAAATCGGCACCCAGGTGGAACTGTCCAATACCTACCATCTCCATGTGCGCCCCGGCGATCAGGTGATCAGAAAGCTTGGAGGTCTTCACCGGTTTATGAACTGGGAACGCCCTATTCTGACGGATTCCGGAGGATTTCAGGTGTTTTCCCTGGCCGGGCTGCGGAAAATAAAGGAGGAGGGCGTTTATTTTAACTCCCACATTGACGGCAGGAAGATTTTCATGGGGCCTGAGGAAAGTATGCAGATCCAGTCCAACCTGGGTTCTACCATTGCGATGGCTTTCGATGAGTGTCCTTCCAGCGTGGCGGACCGCCGCTATGTGGAAAACTCCGTGGCCCGCACCACCCGGTGGCTTGCGCGGTGCAGGGACGAGATGAACCGGCTTAACAGCCTTCCGGATACCGTCAATCCCCATCAGATGCTTTTCGGCATCAATCAGGGGGCAATTTACGAGGATATCCGCATTGAACACGCCCGGCAGATCCGGAGGCTGGATCTGGACGGCTATGCGGTGGGAGGACTGGCAGTGGGGGAATCTCACGAGGAGATGTACCGGATCCTGGATGTGACAGTGCCGGAGCTTCCCAGAGAGAAGCCGGTGTACCTGATGGGAGTGGGAACACCCGCCAATATCCTGGAAGCCGTGGACCGGGGCGTGGATTTCTTTGACTGTGTGTATCCGTCCAGAAACGGCCGCCACGGTCATGTGTATACCAGCCAGGGAAAAAGAAATCTTTTCAACGCCAGGTATGAGTTGGATGAGCGGCCCATCGAGGAGGGCTGCGGCTGTCCTGCATGCCGCCATTACAGCAGGGCCTATATCCGTCATCTGCTGAAAGCCAAAGAAATGCTGGGAATGCGGCTTTGTGTGCTTCACAATCTGTATTTCTACAATCATCTGATGGAGGAGATCCGGCAGGCCATCGAGCAGGGGCGCTATCAGGAATTTAAGAAAAGTAAGCTGGAGGGGTTTCTGGAAAATGACGGGCCCCGGCAGAAAAACTGACCGGATCACAGAGAAAATCCTCATTAAGTTTTTATAAAAAACGGAAAAAGAACTTGATGTGCGTCGGGTTTTTGTGTATCATTGTACTAGTGTGTTGCTGCGTACAGCGGCACAGATGTTCTTGTAAGAACGAATTGAATTTCAGGAGGAAGATAACATGGCAGTTGTGGCAACAGCAAGCAGCGGCGGAGCAGCGGGAATGATTGGTATGATCGTGTGGATCGTACTGCTTTTCGGTCTGATGTGGTTCCTTATGATCCGTCCGCAGAAGAAAGAGCAGAAGCGTATCACAGCGATGCTGGCAGATATGGCGGTAGGTGACGCGATCGTGACCACCAGCGGTTTCTATGGCGTTGTGATTGATATCACAGATGAAGATGTTATTGTGGAGTTCGGCAATAACAAAAACTGCAGAATTCCCATGAGAAAATCTGCGATTGCCGAGGTAGAGAAAGCGTCCGAAGCCAACGCGTAAGAACAGAACCGGAAGCGTGCCGGATTGGGGGCAGGGTATCGATGGATGCCCGCGTCCCTGTCCGGCGCGCTTTTTCTTTCGGAGAGAATCGCTTTAAAAGGAGGGAAGTTGTTTATGTCATTGATCAGTGTGTTTGATGTGATCGGACCCAATATGGTGGGACCTTCCAGTTCCCACACGGCGGGAGCGGCCAGTGTGTCCGGGCTGGCCAGAAAACTGTTCGCGAAGGAGGTTGTCCGGGTGGTGTTTACCCTGTATGGCTCCTTTGCCAAAACCTACCGGGGACACGGCACGGACCGGGCGCTTCTGGGCGGGATCATGGGATTTGCCACGGATGATCTGAGGATCCGGGATTCCTTTGCCATTGCGGATGCGCGGGGGCTCCGGTATGAATTTGTGAAGAATACCACAGAGACAGAGGTACATCCCAATACGGTGGATATTGAGATGGAGAGCGCCGACGGGAGCCGGATGACGGTGCGGGGCGAGTCTCTGGGAGGGGGAAAGATCCGGATTGTCCGGCTGAACGGTGTGGATGTGGAATTTACCGGCGAGTACAGCACGTTGGTGGTGATTCAGAAGGACAAACCGGGAGTAGTGGCTCATATAACCCGGTGCCTCAGCGAAGCCAGTGCCAATATCGCGTTTATGCGCCTGTTCCGGGAAGAAAAGGGGGCCAGGGCATATACAATTGTGGAGTCGGACGAGGCCATTCCGGAGGATGCGGTGCGGTGGATCCGGGTGAACCCCAATGTGGAGGATCTGATGCTGATACAGGTACAGGAGGTGTCAAATGGACTTTAAAAATGGAAAAGAGCTGCTGGCCCTGTGTGAGAAGGAGCATCTTCCCATCTCGGCAGTGATGAAAAAAAGAGAAGAATTTCTGAAGGAAATGACGGAAGATCAGGTGGACGCAAAAATGAGAAAGGCGCTGGATATCATGAAAAATTCCGTGCATGAATCCCTGGAGAAGCCGGTCCGTTCCATTGGAGGTCTCATCGGCGGAGAGGCAGAAAAGATCCGCAGGCACAGAAGGGAAGGAAAGGCCATCTGCGGTGAGGTACTCTCCCGGGCTATCGTACACTCCATGGCGGTCCTGGAGCTGAATGCTTCCATGGGCGTGATTGTAGCAGCGCCCACTGCCGGGTCTTCCGGAGTGGTGCCGGGGCTTCTGCTGGCACTGCAGGAGGTATACGGTCTGACGGATGAGGAGATGCTGTCGGGCCTTTACAATGCGGGGGCGGTGGGGTATCTGCTGATGAGAAATGCCTCTGTGGCCGGGGCGGAGGCCGGATGCCAGGCGGAGGTGGGATCCGCCGCTGCCATGGCGGCCTCTGCGGCAGTGGAACTGATGGGCGGTACGCCTGCGCAGTGTCTGGATGCCGCCTCCACCGCATTGGCAAACCTTATGGGGCTGGTGTGTGATCCCATCGCCGGTCTGGTGGAATCCCCCTGTCAGAGCCGAAACGCCATCGGCGTGGCCAATGCCCTCACCTGCGCGGAGATTGCTTTGAGCGGCGTTGCGCAGCTGATTCCTTTTGACGAAATGGCGGAGGCTATGTACCGGGTAGGAAAACGGATTCCTTTCGAACTGCGGGAAACCGCCCTGGGCGGATGTGCCGCCACCCCCACCGGCTGCGCCAGACAATGCGGAATTTTCAAGTAGCCGGCAACGCCTGTTTTTCACTCTTGAAAACAACGGAAAAATGGATTATAGTATAAGGTATACTGCGATATATTAAAGAGGTAAAGATTTAAAACCCTCTATGGATATCCGGCCAACAATGGAAAGAAAGGACGTTAGTGGTATGGACTATAAGATTGCACTGATTCCGGGCGACGGCATCGGCCCGGAGATTGTCCGTGAGGCAAAGAAAATTCTGGATAAGGTATGTCAGATATATGGGCATTCCTTTACATATAAGGAGCTGCTGCTGGGCGGAGCTTCCATTGACCGGCACGGGGTGCCGCTGACTGATGAGACCATTGCGGACGCGAAGGCTTCCGACGCGGTGCTGATGGGTTCCATCGGCGGAGACGCAAAAACTTCCCCCTGGTATCAGCTGGAACCCTCCAGACGGCCGGAGGCAGGACTTTTGGGAATCCGGAAAGCTCTGAACCTGTTCGCGAATCTGCGTCCCGCTTATCTGTATGAGGAATTGAAGGCGGCATGCCCTCTGAAGGAGGAGCGGATCGGGGACGGCTTTGATATGATTATTGTCAGGGAACTGACCGGCGGCCTGTATTTCGGAAAGCGTGAGACAGCAGAGAAGGACGGAGTGATGACCGCTGTGGACACTCTGACTTACAATGAAAATGAGATACGGAGAATCGCGGTAAAGGCCTTTGACATTGCCATGAAGAGAAGAAAAAAGGTCACCAGCGTGGACAAGGCCAATGTGCTGGATTCCTCCCGCCTCTGGAGAAAAGTGGTGGAGGAAGTGGCAAAGGATTATCCGCAGGTGACTCTGGAGCATATGCTGGTGGACAACTGTGCCATGCAGCTGGTACACAACCCGGGACAGTTTGATGTGATCCTGACGGAGAATATGTTTGGGGATATCCTTTCCGATGAGGCCAGCATGGTGACCGGATCCATCGGTATGCTTTCCTCCGCAAGTCTCAATGAGACAAAGTTCGGCCTGTATGAACCCAGTCACGGCTCTGCGCCGGATATTGCCGGAAAAGGCATTGCCAATCCCATTGCCACAATTTTGTCAGCGGCTATGCTGCTGAGGTATTCTCTGGATCTGGACAAAGAAGCAGATGCAGTGGAAGATGCGGTCCGTCAGGTGCTGAAGGACGGTTACCGGACCGTGGACATTATGTCCGGGGGCTGTATGCAGGTGGGAACCGTACAGATGGGTGATCTGATCGCGGAACGAATCCGATAAAAGTATGGCCATTCGGCCAATAATGAGGAAAGGAAGATGGAAGATGAGAAGTGATGCAGTGAAGACGGGTATGCAGCAGGCGCCCCACCGTTCCCTTTTCAATGCGCTGGGAATGACAAAGGAAGAGATGGAACGTCCTCTGGTGGGTATTGTCAGTTCTTATAATGAGATTGTCCCGGGGCACATGAACCTGGATAAAATAGTAAATGCCGTGAAGCAGGGAGTTGCCATGGCAGGCGGAACGCCCATTGTGTTCCCGGCCATAGCGGTCTGTGATGGAATTGCCATGGGACATATCGGTATGAAATACTCTCTGGTGACCAGAGACCTGATCGCCGATTCCACCGAGGCCATGGCCATGGCGCATCAGTTTGACGCTCTGGTAATGGTTCCCAACTGTGACAAGAATGTGCCGGGACTTCTGATGGCGGCGGCCAGAATCAATGTCCCCACTGTATTTGTAAGCGGCGGACCCATGCTGGCCGGTCATGTGAAGGGACAGAAGAGAAGTCTTTCCTCCATGTTTGAGGCGGTGGGATCTTACTCTGCCGGAACTATGACCGCCGAGGATGTGGAAGAGTTTGAAAATAAGGTCTGCCCCACCTGTGGTTCCTGCTCCGGCATGTACACTGCCAACAGCATGAACTGTCTGACAGAGGTGCTGGGCATGGGCCTTCCCGGAAACGGCACGATTCCCGCCGTATATTCCGAGAGAATCAAACTGGCAAAGCATGCGGGTATGCAGGTAATGGAGATGTACCGGAAGAATATCCGGCCCAGAGATATCATGACAAAAGAGGCCGTTCTGAATGCTCTGACTGTGGATATGGCGCTGGGATGCTCCACCAACAGTATGCTGCATCTGCCTGCCATTGCCCATGAGATCGGCTTTGACTTTGATATTACTTTTGCCAATGAAATCAGCGAAAAAACTCCTAATCTCTGTCATCTGGCACCTGCAGGTCCCACCTACATGGAGGATCTCAATGAGGCGGGCGGCGTTTACGCGGTGATGAAGGAACTTTCCAAAAAGGATCTGCTGAACCTGGAATGTATGACAGTCACCGGGAAGACTATGGGAGAGAATATTAAAAACAGTGTCAACCGGAATCCGGAAGTGATCCGTCCCATCGATCATCCCTACAGTGAGACGGGCGGCCTGGCAGTGCTCACCGGAAACCTGGCTCCGGACGGAGGTGTGGTGAAAAAGAGCGCGGTCTGCGATGAGATGATGGTTCATGAAGGACCGGCCAGGGTATTTGACTGTGAAGAAGACGCCATTGCGGCCATAAAAGGCGGGAAAATCGTAGCCGGAGATGTGGTTGTCATCCGGTACGAGGGGCCGAAAGGGGGTCCGGGCATGAGAGAAATGCTGAATCCCACTTCCGCCATTGCAGGCATGGGCCTGGGATCTTCGGTTGCCCTGATTACCGACGGACGTTTCTCAGGCGCTTCCAGAGGAGCCTCCATCGGTCATATTTCACCGGAAGCAGCGGTGGGCGGCCCCATCGCCCTGGTTCAGGAGGGAGATATCATCAGTATCAATATCCCTGAGCACAGCCTGTCGCTGAAGATTTCCGATGAGGAGATGGCGAAGCGCCGTGCGGCATGGCAGCCCAGGCAGCCCAAAGTAACCACCGGTTATCTGGCCCGTTATGCGGCAATGGTTACCAGCGGCAACAGAGGCGCTGTTCTGGAAGTGCCCAGACAGTAAAAAACGGTAAGAGGAGGAAAAAGGATGAAGCTTACAGGATCCGAGATTGTAATAGAGTGTCTGAAAGAGCAAGGGGTGGATACCGTATTCGGTTATCCGGGCGGAACCATTCTGAATATCTATGATGAATTGTATAAGCATCAGGACGAGATTCACCATGTCCTGACTTCCCATGAGCAGGGCGCTGCTCATGCGGCTGACGGTTATGCCCGGGCCACCGGAAAGGTGGGCGTCTGTATGGCGACGTCCGGACCGGGAGCCACCAACCTGGTGACAGGTATCGCTACGGCTTATATGGATTCCATTCCCGTGGTTGCCATCACAGCCAATGTGGGAACCAGCCTTCTGGGAAAAGACAGTTTTCAGGAGGTGGATATCGCGGGAATTGTGATGCCGATTACCAAGCACAGCATGATCGTCAAAGATGTGAATAAGCTGGCGGATACGATCCGGCGGGCATTTATGATCGCCAAAAGTGACAGGCCGGGTCCTGTGCTGGTGGATATTACCAAAGATGTGACCTCCGACACGGCAGAGTACAAATATCAGGAGCCGGTTTATGTGGGACCCAGCGTATCGGAGATCCGTGATGAGGATATGGAACAGGCAGTGCAGCTGATTGATGCGGCCAGGAAGCCCTTCATTTTTGTGGGAGGCGGAGCGGTGATTTCCGGCGCTTCCGAAGAACTGAGAAAGTTTGCCCATACGCTCAATGCGCCCGTGACGGATTCTCTGATGGGAAAAGGCGCGTTTTCCGGAACAGATGAGCTGTACACCGGCATGCTGGGAATGCATGGAACGAAGACCTCGAATCTGGGAGTGACCAAATGTGATCTGCTGATCGCCATCGGGGCGAGATTTTCCGACCGTGTAACGGGAAATGCCAAAGCATTTGCCAAAAATGCAAAAATCATCCATATTGATGTGGACGCGGCGGAGATTAATAAAAATGTGCGGACAGACTGCAGTATCATTGGTGATGTCAAGGAAGTGCTGAAGCGGCTGAATGAAAAGATTCATCCCAAGAATCATGATGAATGGGTGGCTGAAATCGAAGAGATGAAGGCTCAGTATCCGCTCCGTTACAATCCGGACGGTCTCACGGGTCCTTATGTGATCGAAGAGCTGTACCGGGTGACCAACGGGGATGCCATTGTGGTGACGGATGTGGGACAGCACCAGATGTGGGCAGCCCAGTATTACAAATACAAAGAACCGAGAACGCTGCTTACTTCCGGAGGGCTGGGTACCATGGGCTACGGCCTGGGAGCCGCTATTGGAGCAAAGCTGGGGCGCCCTGACAAGACGGTGGTAAATATCGGAGGGGACGGCTGTTTCCGGATGAATATGAATGAAATTGCCACCGCGGCAAGAAATCAGCTTCCGGTGATTGAAATTGTCATCAATAATCATGTGCTGGGAATGGTTCGCCAGTGGCAGACGCTGTTCTACGGACACCGTTATTCCAATACGGTGCTGAATGACCAGGTGGATTTCGTGAAGGTTGCGGAGGGCCTGGGAGCTGTAGGCATCCGTGTGACAAAAAAAGAAGAAGTAGGTCCGGCCATTGAAAAAGCCATCGCTCTGCAGACGACGGTGGTGATCGACTGTCAGATCGACTGCGATGACAAGGTATTCCCCATGGTTCCCGCAGGCGCTCCGCTGGAGGACGTGTTTGACGAGAAGGATCTGGAGAAGAGATAAATATTGACAAAATTTTGTCATAAGCGTATAGTGATTCGTATATTAACAGTGTAGAACTGCGATGTGGTAACTGCCCGAACCGTCCTGCGGAAATTTCGGGCAGTTTATGCAATACGCGGAAAAAGGGAGGAGAGGTAACGTGAGCAGAGTATACAATTTTTCGGCAGGTCCGGCGGTTTTGCCGGAGGAGGTGCTCAGGGAAGCACAGGAGGAGATGCTGGACTACAGAGGATGCGGAATGTCCGTGATGGAGATGAGCCATCGTTCCGCCATGTTCGGCGAGATTATCCAGGAAGCGGAGAAGGATCTGCGGGAGCTGATGATCATTCCCGATAACTATAAGGTTCTGTTTCTCCAGGGCGGGGCGTCCCTGCAGTTCGCCATGATCCCCATGAACCTGATGAAAAACCGGGTGGCGGATTATATCGTCACCGGACAGTGGGCAAAGAAGGCATGGCAGGAAGCGCAGAAGTACGGAAAGGCCAACAAGATCGCTTCCTCAGAGGACAAAACATTTTCCTATATTCCGGACTGTTCCGATCTTCCCATCAGTGATGATGCGGATTATGTGTATATCTGTGAGAACAATACCATCTACGGAACCAAGTTCAGGGAGCTTCCCAACACCAAAGGCAAGGATCTGGTGGCGGACGTTTCCTCCTGCTTCCTGTCGGAGCCGGTGGATGTGAGCCGCTACGCGGTTCTCTACGGAGGCGTACAGAAAAATATCGGACCGGCCGGCATGGTGATCGCCATTGTCCGGGAAGATCTGATCACAGATGACGTGCTTCCGGGAACACCCACCATGATGAAGTACAAGACCCATGCGGACGCCGGTTCCATGTATAATACCCCCAACTGCTGGTGTATCTATATCTGCGGCAAAGTGTTCAAATGGCTGAAAAAACAGGGCGGTCTGGCAGCCATGAAAGCATATAATGAAAAGAAGGCGAAGATTCTCTACGATTATCTGGACGAAAGCCGGCTCTTTAAGGGAACAGTGGAGAAGGCTTCCCGTTCGCTGATGAACGTGCCCTTTGTCACCGGAAATGCCGATCTGGACGCGAAATTTGTAAAAGAAGCCAAGGCTGCCGGACTGGAGAATCTGAAGGGTCACCGGACAGTGGGCGGAATGAGAGCCAGTATCTACAATGCCATGCCCATCGAGGGTGTGGAGGCGCTGGTGGACTTTATGAAAAAATTTGAAAAGGAGAATCTGTGATATGTATCAGTATACCTGTCTGAATCCCATTTCCCCCATGGGGCTGGAGCAGCTGCCGGGGGATTATGTGAAAACCGAAACAGTGGAGAACGCGGACGCGATTCTGGTGAGAAGCGCATCCATGCATGAGATGGAGTTTTCCAGAAACCTGAAAGCGGTGGCCAGAGCAGGCGCAGGCGTGAATAATATTCCCCTGGACCGTTGTGCCCAAAACGGCGTTGTGGTGTTCAACACGCCGGGAGCCAACGCCAACGGCGTAAAGGAAATGGTCATCGCCGGCATGCTGCTGGCATCCCGTGATATCGTGGGCGGCATCGAGTGGCTGGAACAGCAGAAGGTGGACGAGAACATCGGCAAGCTGGCGGAGAAGCAGAAAAAACAGTTCGCCGGCTGTGAGATCAAAGGAAAGAAGCTGGGTGTCATCGGCCTGGGAGCCATCGGCGCGCTGGTGGCCAACACGGCCATCTATCTGGGCATGGAGGTTTACGGCTACGATCCGTATATTTCCATCGACACAGCCTGGAAGCTTTCCCGGGAGATCCGTCACATCAGCAACGTGGATGAGATTTTCCGTGACTGCGATTACATCACCCTGCATGTGCCGCTGCTGGAAAGCACCAGGGGAATGATCAGCCGGGAAAACATCGGAAAGATGAAGGACGGCGTGGTGCTTCTGAATTTCTCCAGGGATCTGCTGGTGGACGAGACTGCGCTGGTGGAAGCGCTGGAAAACGGCAAGGTGAAGAAGTATGTGACGGATTTCGCAAATCCGGTGGTGGCAGGAGCAAAAAATACGCTGGTAACCCCGCATCTGGGGGCTTCCACGGAGGAATCCGAGGATAACTGCGCCATGATGGCGGTGCGCGAACTGCGGGATTTCCTGGAGAACGGAAATATCCACAATTCCGTCAATTATCCCAACTGTGATATGGGCGTCTGCACCACGGTGAGCCGGGTGGCCATCAATCACCGGAACGTGGTGAACATGATCAGTCAGTTTGCCAGTGTGATGGGCAGCGCGGGTATCAATATTTCCGATATGACCAACAAAAGCAAGGGAGATTACGCCTACACCCTCATCGACCTGGAGTCTCAGGCCACCCAGGAGCTGGTGGACCGTCTGGAGGCCATCGACGGCGTGCTGAAGGCGAGAATCATCAAATAAAAACATGAGTATGACATTTTTGGAGAAAACTGCCGGATGGAGACGGCGGTACGGCCTGGCAAAAAGTCTGTACCGGAACCGGAAGAAAATCCTGCCTGCCTGTCAGGCGGCAGGAAGACTTCTCGCAGCCGCCGGCAGACAGGCGGAGGGCCGTCTGGAAGGCGCAGGCCGCCGCAGAAAAGGAGGACATAAGCATGGCTGAGTTCAGGCCATTTCGCGCGGTGCGCCCGAGAAAGGATCTTGCATCCCGGATTGCGGCGCTGCCTTACGACGTGTACAGCCGCGGCGAGGCGGCTGCCATTGTGAAAGAAAATCCCTGGTCGTTTCTGAAGATTGACCGGGCAGAGGTGCAGCTGGCAGATGAGGTGGATACCTATGACCCGCAGGTTTACCGGAAGGCGGCGGAAACTCTGGAGCAGATGATTAAGGAGGGCGCCTTCCTTCAGGAGGATACGGCCTGCCTTTATCTGTATGAGCTGACCATGGAGGGCAGAACACAGACAGGAATCTGCGGCTGCACGGCGGTGCGGGACTATGAGACGAGCGTTATCCGCCGCCATGAAAACACCCGGAAGGATAAGGAAGAGGACCGGGTCCGCCATGTGGAGGCCTGCCGGGCCCAGACCGGCCCCATTTTCCTGGCCTGCAGGGATGAGGATGGAGCACTTGCCGCGATTCAGGAAAGCGAAAAAAAGGCGGAACCGCTGTATGATTTTACAGCCCCGGACGGTGTTCGGCATCGGGTATGGAGGCTTGCGGACGGGGAAGTGATTGGCCGGATCTGCGGGATCTTTGCCGGTACCCCCTCCCTCTATATTGCGGACGGACATCACCGGGCGGCTTCTGCCGTCCGGGTGGCACAGAAGCTTCGCGGGCAGCAGGCAGCCGCCGGTAAGCATACGGAGGAAACCGGAGAGGCCCAATGGGTTCTCTCAGTGGTTTTTCCCGCTGATCAGCTGAAAATTCTGGATTATAACCGGTGGGTGGCGGATCTGAATGGAAAAACCGCGGCCGGATTTCTGAAAGCGCTGGATGAGGATTTTCTGGTAAATGCTGTTTCCGGGAAAATCCGTCCTGAAAGGAAAGGGGATTTTTCCATGTATCTGGAAGGGCAGTGGTATCGCATCCGGGAGCGGAATCCCCACCCTTCGGAGGATCCGGTAAAGGCTTTGGATGTGTCGGTGCTGCAGGATAAGATCCTGGATCCGCTTCTGGGAATCCTGGATCCTAAAACGGATTCCAGAATCCGGTTTGTGGGCGGTATCCGCGGTCTTAAGGAGCTGGAGCGGATGGCGGACAGCCAGGGCGGAGTGGCCTTCGCTCTGTATCCGACGTCCATTGAGGAGCTGTTTTCCGTGGCGGATCAGGGCCGTCTGATGCCCCCGAAATCCACCTGGTTTGAGCCGAAGCTGAGAAGCGGCCTGTTTATTCACCGAATCTGACAGCTTGCCATTTTCTGAAAAATAGAGTATAATACTTTGCAAACAAAGACGTTCTGTTTCTTGCAGGGCGTCTTTTTCATTTCATAGAAAAATTTTCTATGGAATAAAACGCTCTGCGGGGATCGCAGGGTCTTCCCCGGTGAAACGATCGCCTGTGCGACCCGCCGCGGGGGGAGAAGCCTGCAAAGCAGGATTCTTTCTGGCGCAGAAATCAGGAAGGAGGAATGCGCGGATGATGAGGAATAAGGACTGGATGATGCTGAACGGTACCATTTACCGGATCTATACCACGGGGGATTTCGGCAGAATGCAGCGGATTTTTCTGGAACGGATGCGGACGCTGATTCCCTTTGACGGAGCCATTTTCCGTCTGGCGGATGGCCGGAAGGGGGAGCAGGTGGTCTGCGGGGAAATGATCGGCGGGGAGGAGCTTATGAGCAGGGAGCCCCAGGAGGGGCTGTACGACGGGCAGAGCATAGTTTACCGGGAAACGGATTTTGCGGATCCGGCGCATCTGCAGGGGTACGGACTGCGTATGGTGCTGGTACGCAATGAAAAATTTCTGGGGACTGTGGATTTTTTCCGCTCCCTTGAGCGGGAGGATTTTCAGTACCGTGATATTTTTCTGCTGGATATGGTGAAGGAGCATCTGGCATACCGGCTGGACGAAGGAGAAAAAACGCGGGCCAGGCAGGAGGATGTACGGATGGAGGAGGAACTGGCGGTAAACTGCGGGCTCACCAGAAGGGAAATGGAAATTCTCCGGTGTATCATGGAAGGGCAGGGAAACCGGCAGATCAGCGAGACGCTGGTGATCACGGAAAATACCGTGAAAAAGCATATCCTGAATATTTACCGGAAGCTGGGCGTCCGCAGCCGTGTACAGCTTTTTAAGAAGATACAGGGCATGGAAGAGGAGTAATCTTACACTTTTTAAGTAGAGGAATCACACGAATGGGGAATTGTAAAGACAGGCAGAAACGGTATATGATAACACCATTAAGAGCAAAGGCGCCGAAATCCTTTGCTCTTTTTGTTTTTCTGAAAGAAAGGGAGGAGACTGCGTATGAAAGAATTGATGATTATTATAAGGCCGGAGAAACTGGAGACCGTGAAGAATATCATGGAGGAGATGGGCTGCGGCGGTATGACCATTTCCAGCGTGATGGGCTGCGGAACCCAGAAAGGGTACGATGAGGAATCGGGACCGTACCAGAACCAGATCAAAGGCTTTAAAACCACCATCAACCTGCTGCCGAAGATCCGGGTGGAGGCGGTGATGAGAGACAGTATGGTGGAGCCCGTCATCGCCAGAATCCGGGAGGAACTGGCGGAGGGCCATGTGGGAGACGGAAAAATCTTTATCCGCAGCGTGGAGGATGTGGTCCGCATCCGTACCGGTGAGCGGGGCAAGAAAGCATTATAACGGAAACAGAGGTGGAGCGATTTGGGAGAAAGAAAAGTTACGGTGAAGCTGGAAAAGCTGAACAAGGTATATGACGGCCAGAACCATGTGGTGAAGGACCTGGATCTGGAGGTCTATGAAGGAGAATTTCTGACGCTGCTGGGTTCCTCCGGGTGCGGGAAGACCACGACCCTGCGGATGATCGCCGGTTTTGAAACTCCCACCGGAGGAAACGTATATGTGGAAGGCGAGAACATGGAAAACAGAGAGCCCTATGTGCGGAATGTCAACACCGTGTTCCAGAGTTACGCGCTGTTTCCCCATATGACGGTATTTGACAATGTGGCTTACGGACTTACCATCCGCAAGGTGAAGAAACAGGAAATCCGGGAACGGGTGCTGCATATGCTGGAGCTGGTGCAGCTGGGAGGTTTTGAAAAACGGTATCCTTCCCAGCTCTCCGGCGGTCAGAAACAGCGGGTGGCCATTGCCCGGGCGCTGATCAACCGGCCCCGGGTGCTGCTGCTGGATGAACCTCTGGGAGCGCTGGATCTGAAGCTTCGCAAGCAGATGCAGCTGGAGCTGAAACGGCTGCAGAGAAAGCTGAACATCACCTTCATCTATGTCACCCACGATCAGGAGGAGGCGCTGACCATGAGCGACCGGATCGCCATTATGCGGGACGGCGTTCTGGAACAGGTGGGGACGCCGCTGGAGATCTATGAAAATCCGGCCACCCGTTTTGTGGCCACCTTTATCGGGGAGACCAATCTGTTTGAGGGATATATCAGCAGCAAGAAGGGCGAGGAGATGACGGTCACGGTGGAGCCGGGAATGATCCGGGCCTGCGGCACAGGATTCCGGGAGCGGGAGATGGTGGCGGTTTCCGTCAGACCGGAGCGCATGAAATTTTCCTCCGTTCCCGTGGAAGGCTTCACCATTTCCGGTGAGATCCGGGAGCAGATTTACGCCGGCTCCGTGCTGAAAACCATTGTGGTTCTCCCAAATGGAAATGAGGTCCGCATCGAGAGACTTTCCAGTGAGGAACTTCCCAAAAGCGGCAGGGTCTATCTTTACTGGAACAAAGGGGATGAAAAACTGCTGCATTCCCTGGATGATGTATTTTTCGACGCTGTGGAAAATGTAAAAATGGCTTAGGAGGTGATGGGATGAAGACAGAGAAAAAAGACCTGGCAGCCGCCCTTCCCATGGTGGGACCGGTGACGCTGTGGCTTCTGTTTTTTGTGGCGCTTCCGCTGGTCTTTGTGGCGGTGATCAGTTTCTGCAGCATTGACCAGAACTACAACATTCAATTTCAGTTTACGCTGGAAAATTACCGGAGACTGTTTGATGCCAGCTACCTTCAGATTTACGCCCAGTCGTTTCTGATCGCCGCGCTGACCACCGTGCTGTGCATCCTTCTGGGATACCCCTTCGCGTTTCTCATCGCCAGGACGTTTCCGAAGCGGAAGGCGCTGCTCTACATGCTGGTGATCATTCCTTTCTGGACCAATTCCCTGATCCGGATCTACGGATGGAGATCGTTTCTGGGAACCAACGGATGGCTCAACAGCCTTCTGCAGGCGCTGCATCTTACGGATACGCCGGTGGATTTTCTGTTTCATCAGGGGACGACGGTGCTGGGCATGGTTTACTGCCTGTTCCCCTTCATGGTGCTCCCGCTGTACACGGCCATTGAAAAGCTGGATCAAAGTCTGCTGGAGGCTTCCTCGGATCTGGGAGCGAAAGGACCGGTTACCTTTTTCCGGGTGGTGCTGCCGCTGACAGCCAGCGGTATTTTTTCCGGCTCCATCATGGTTTTCATTCCGTGCCTGGGATTCTTCTATGTGTCGGACATTCTGGGAGGCGGAAACGCGGATGTGATCGGAAATCTCATCGAACGGCAGTTTCAGAGCGGAAATAACTGGCCGCTGGGGGCGGCGCTGTCCATTATTCTGATTGTGATAACCCTCCTGCTAGTAAAGCTTTACCAGAAGTGCGGGGGCAGTATGGAAAGTCTGGGGGTGTAGCGGATGAACAGAAACGGCAAAAAGAAAATGAAAAGAGGACTGGGAGTGGCATACTGTACGTTGATCTACCTGTTCCTGTTTCTGCCCATCGCCGTGGTGGCGGCCAATTCTTTCAACGCTTCCACCACAAAGCCCTACCTGTCCTGGAAAGGATTTACCCTGGACTGGTACGTCCGGCTTTTTGACAACGGATCGCTGCTGGAGGCTTTTGGAAATACCATGCTGATTGCCGCTGCCAGTACGGTGCTTTCCACCGTGATCGGCACGCTGGGGGCGGTGGGAATGTACCGGTACAAATTCCGGGGGAAGAAGACCGTTGACGCGCTGCTTTATATTCCGGTGGTGATTCCGGAAATAGTGCTGGGAATTTCCCTTCTGACGCTGTTTTCCAGAACGGGGATCCCCAGGGGGCTTTTCACCCTGATCCTGGCCCATACCACCTTCTGTATTCCGTATGTGATCTTCAATGTGCGGGCCAGGCTGGCCGGCTATGATTATTCGGTGGAGGAAGCGTCCATGGATCTGGGGGCCGGAAGGGTGCAGACCTTTCTGCGTATCACCCTTCCTGTGCTGGCGCCGGGCATCGGCGGAGGCGTCCTGCTGGCATTTACCCTCTCCATCGATGATGTGATCATCAGTTACTTCACCAACGGCCAGGTGAGCACCTTCCCCCTGAAGGTGATGGAGAGTATCAAAAGCGGCGTATCGCCGGATGTGAACGCCCTGTCCGTGCTGATCCTGATCGGCACCATCGCGGTGGTGGCAGTGACCCAGAGCGGTCTGCTGAAAAAGAAGAGAAACTGAGGAGGAAAAGGAGGAGAAAGATTATGAAAAAAAGAGTGTGTGCAGGTTTGGTGATTTTATCGGCGATGCTTTCCATGACCGGCTGCGGAAGCGGCGGTGGAAGCGATGACGCGGGGGAGCTGAACGTGTTTATCTGGACAGAATACGTTCCGGATTCGGTGGTGGAGGCCTTTGAGGAGGAGACAGGGATTTCGGTGAATGTGACCACCTACTCATCCAATGAGGATATGCTGGCGAAAGTAAAATCAGAGACCGCCGGAGCCTATGATATTGTACAGCCCAGTGATTATATGGTGGAACAGATGGCCGCCCAGGATATGCTGCTGGAGCTGGATACGGACCGGCTGGAGAACCTGGATAATATCGGGGAAGCCTACCGGAATCCCTCCTATGATCCCGAAGGAAAGTACGCGGTGCCCTACATGGGCGGTGTGGCCGCCATCGCGGTGAATACGGATATGATTCAGACGGAAGTGACCTCCTATGCAGATCTGTTCACCGAAGACTTTCAGGACAGTCTGGTGGTGCTGGATGATTACCGGGCGGTGATCGGCATGGCAGCCCGCAGCATCGGCCTGAGCATGAATGAGACCGATCCGGATAATCTGGAACTGATCAGGGAACAGACCCTGAAGCTGAAGGACAATATCAAACTGTATGACAGTGACAGTCCCAAATCCGCGCTGATCGCCGGGGACTGTTCGGCAGGTGTCTGCTGGAGCGCTGAGATCGCCCTGGCCATGGAAGAGAATCCCAGCATCGAAATCGTATTCCCGGAGGAAGGCCCGTATATCTTTATGGATAACTGGTGCATAACAAAAGACGCGAAGAATGTGGATGCCGCCTACCAGTTTATCGATTACATGCTGCGGGCGGAAACCGCACAGCAGGTATCAGAGGAATTCCCGTACCTGCAGCCCAACACGGCAGCCATGGATCTTCTGGGAGAGGAATATTCCTCCAATCCGGCCAAGAATGTGCCGGAGGATGTGATCGCCTCCGGAGAGTATGTACAGAATCTGGATACGGATTCCCTGGCGGTATACGATTCCATCTGGACAGAACTGAAAAAATAAACAACAGCAGAAAAAGGGACAGATCCGGTCAGAGGGTCTGTCCCTTTTTTAAGAGCTCCCAGCGGGAGGAAACCCCCGTTTTCCGGAAGATGTTCTGCATATGCTTCTGAAGTGTGTGGGCGGAAATTCCCAGCGAGTCCGTGATCTCCTCGTTGGAGGAGAAAGTCAGCAGAAGCTGCAGAATCTGGGTTTCCCGGGGGGTCAGCCCGAAGGTCAGCCGGAGCTGTTCCAGACGATTTTCGTCCGTCTGTGCCTGCTGCGGCCGTCCCTCCAGAAGATTGTGCAGGGCCGCGTTCAGATGGATACCCAGGGAGCGGAGCCGGAACATATCCTCGTTGGTAAATGTCCCATCGATGCGGGTGTGATATAAAGTGAGAATTCCCAGCATCTTCTGCCGGTAGACGATACTGTACTGGATCGAATCAAAAACATGATACTTCTGATAACAGCTCCGGTAGATGGGGGAGCTGAGACGCTTTTCCTCCGGAACCAGCTCGCTTTCCCGGACCAGCGTGGACTCCTTAGTGTGAAGAATCCAAAGAAGCGGATCCTCATCCAGACATTCCATATATTTTTTTTCAGCCTCCTCAAAAGAATCCGGTATACACAGGGCCCGCTCAAACCGGATCTCATCGGCAGCAGCCAGGGGATCTGTCAGCAGAATACTGGCACAGCTGTAGGGTACCAGCATTTTCAGAGGAACAAGAAAGTCGTTTTTCAGCTCCTCCAGGGTGCGGCAGGCATAAAGATGGTAGACGATATCGTTGAAAATAAAGAATATGTTTTTGTCCATGACCGGATTCTCCTTTCGTCAAAGGATAAAAGAAATTTGATATATCATAGCATGGTAAATACTTAAAAACAAGTATTTATAACAAATTTTAAGCAGAAACTTCCGCAAAGATACCATTGAAGAGATAGAAAGAATAGAGTATGATTAACCCATAAAATAAATACCGACATAGATACAAAGGTGTATTTGCTGTGGGAACACAGTGGATGCACCTTTTTTTCATGGCATGGAAAACAGCGTTTTCTTCTGTCGTGAAATTGTCTGACTGGAAAGGAAGGGAGACTATATGGCAGAGAAACAACAGGTAATCAAGGATCTGGAACGGGTGATTTCACTGATTGAGACAGACAGTGATCAGATTCCGGAGGAAGAAAAAAAGAAGATGGTCAGCGAAACACTGGATCATTTTGACAATTACGTCAGCCCGGGCTGGCTGAAATACCGCAAATCCGTTTCTTCTGATTCGGAGAACGGCGCTGTTCTTGAGTGGCAGGATGAGGGTGCTTACTGCTATGGATTAAACGGTGAGAAATTCATCGACTGTCTGGGCGGATTCGGCATCTACACCTGCGGCCACAGAAATCCTGCCATTCTGGATGTGGTGAAGGCACAGCTGGATCACCAGGCACTTCATTCCCAGGAACTTCTGGACCCCCTTCGCGGCTATCTTGCAAAGGCGGTGGCGGATATCACTCCGGGTGACCTGCAGTACTGCTTCTTCACCAACGGCGGAGCCGAGGCAGTGGAGATGTCCCTGAAGCTGGCCCGGATCGCCACCGGCGGCAGATGGTTTATTTCCACCGTGGGCGCTTTCCACGGGAAATCCATGGGAGCCGTCTCCATGGGAGGTAAGAGCACATACCGGATTCCGTACATCCCCATGGTGCAGCAGGTGCAGCATGTGGAGTACGGCAATGCGGAGGATATCCGCAAGGCCATACGGAATCTCCAGGCGGTGGGCGAAAAGGTGGCCGCGGTGATTCTGGAACCCATCCAGGGTGAGGCGGGTGTCATTGTTCCGCCGGAAGGATATCTGACGGAGGTGCGTAAGATCTGTGACGAGACAGGCGTGGCCCTCATCTTCGATGAAATCCAGACGGGTATGGGACGGACAGGAACCATGTGGCGCTGTGAGGCGGAGGGCGTGGTACCGGATATCATGACCTTTGGAAAGGCTTTCGGCGGCGGTATCATGCCCATCACCGGAATTATCTGCAAACCGAAAATGTGGGTGCAGGATCTGATTGACAATCCCTGGCTTCTGGGATCCCCCACTTTCGGCGGCAATCCGGTCTGCTGCTCCGCAGCTATCGCCACCATCAAATATATGCTGGAGAATGATATCCCCGGTGTCTGCCGCGAGAAAGGAAAACTGCTGAAAGCGGGGCTGCAACAGCTGGCGGAGAAATATCCGGAGGTAATCCAGGAGGTGCGGGGTGTAGGCCTGATGCTGGCGGTAGAATTTAACACCTGTGAGCTGGGTTACGAATGTGCCAAAGGCCTGTTTGCCAGAAGAGTCATGACAGCGGGTACACTGGTGAACGCAAAAACCATCCGCTTCGAGCCTACGGCAGTGATTTCCGAGCAGGATATCAGGGATGTGATCAGCCGGATGGATGAAGCGCTGGCCGATACGAAGAAGACATTTGGCCTGTGACAGTAAAGCCGAAAGGATTTACTGCTGAAAATGGAATTCCGTCATGCGGGATATTCCGGAATAAGGTTTTTCATAATGCGAGGAGGCATACCGGAGAAAACGGGTATGTCTCCTTTTTCATGGCAGCAAAACGCCTGCGAAGCCGGCTTTGCGCTGCCCCGGGAGGATAATATATGAATACTGGACTTATTGCAATTCTCATTATTTTAGTTGTCATCGTAGGCGCCATCATCACCAGGCGCTGTATGGAATTTCTGATCGGCGGATCCATCGTGGCGGCCATCGTCATGTACGGAGGCGATTTCCTGACCGAATGGTGTTCGCTTCTGCAGACCTCTCTGACCGACAACGTATGGATTTTCCTGGTCTGCGGACTGTTCGGAAGTCTCATCGCCCTGCTTCAGGAGTCAAAGGGAACCTTCGGATTTTCCGCGCTGGTGTCCAAATTCTGTACCAATCAGAGAAGGACGATGCTGACCACCTTTATCATGGGTATCCTGATTTTCGTGGACGATTATCTGAATGTGCTGACCATCGGCGTCTGCATGAAGAATGTCAGTGACAAGCGGAAGCTCCCCAGAGAAAGTCTGGCATATATGCTGGATGCCACCGGAGCCGCGGACTGTGTGCTGCTTCCCTTCTCCACCTGGGCAGTGTTTTACTCTTCCCTGTTCTGGGAGCAGCCCAGCGTACAGGAAATGGGATTTTCTTCCGCCATGTCCGCCTATGTGCATGCGGCACCTTTCGCGTTCTATCCGATCCTCACCCTGCTGATTGCCCTGTTGTTTGCTCTGGGCATTATGCCGAAGCTGGGTGCCATGAAGAAAGCCTTTGCGCGTGTGGAAGAGACCGGAAAGGTGTACAGTGATGCCAGCCGCAAATACAATCATGAGAACAGAAAAGGCTATGAGGAAAGCGGAAATCTCTGGAATTTTGTGATTCCCATGGTGATCCTGGTGGCCCTCACCGTAATCACCGGCGACCTGCTGGCCGCAGTGGTGGTGGCGCTGTTTGTCTGCCTGGTGATGTATGTTCCCCAGAAGCTGATGAATCTGGAAGAGTTCTTCAACCTGATTATCCGCGGTTTCGCAGATATGCTGCCCACCCTGATGATTCTGCTGATCGCCTTTGTTCTTCAGGGCGTGACGGAAGGTATGGGTATGACAGACTTTATCATTGATGTGGCAGAGCCTCTGATGACCGGGGCGGCATTCCCGGCAGTGGTATTTGTGGTTCTGGCGGCCATCTGTTTTGCCACCGGTTCTTTCTGGGGCATGAGCGCAGTGGTTTCTCCCATTGTATTCCCCCTGGGCGCCGCCATCGGTGCCAATCCGGTGCTGATCATGGCAGCCGTGGTATCCGGCGGAGCTTTCGGAAGCCATGCCTGCTTTTATGCGGATGCTACCCTGCTTTCTTCCCAGAGCGCGGGAATCGATAACATGGAGCATACCATTACCCAGCTCCCCTATGTGGTGATTGCCAGTGTGCTGGCCATTGTGGGATTTGTAATCTGCGGAATTGTCATGTAGCGCAGGAACGCAAGCCTGATGCGAGGATGGTGAGAAAATGAGCGGCAGAAGATTAATTGTCCGGAGCCGGGCGGTGTACACGGGCAAAAAAAGCCGGCCCGTCCCGGCAGCTATAGCTGTGGAAGGAAAACGGATTTGCGGGGTACTGCCCTGGGACTGTGAAAAACAATATAGGGAGTGGGAAATCCATGATTACGGAGACCGGATGGTGATGCCTTCGTTTATCGACGCCC
>HHCFR02800__coassemble_1145_pt1 | contig 30160 bp, 31 predicted proteins | sample HHCFR02800__metabat2_high_PE_078 | metagenome-assembled genome bin HHCFR02800
CCGGCGTTCTGGCGGTGACAGCCACCCATGTGATAAATCCCGATAACGTCTGAGCCGGAAGGCTGAGCTGTTGCCAAAACTTTCCGAAAATCCTCAAAAACCGCTTGACGGGTGACAGGATTCATGCTAGTATATCAGAGTATGCCGCACAAAGAGGTTGAAGTGTCCATGAGGGACCACCATATTTGGCGAGTAATGATCACAGGAGGTGCCATATGTACGCAATTATTGCAACAGGTGGTAAACAGTACAAAGTAGCCGAAGGCGATATCATTAGAGTGGAAAAGCTTGGTGTGGAAGCCGGCGAGACTGTTACATTTGACCAGGTACTTGCAGTAAACAACGAGGGTCTGAAGGTCGGAGCCGACGTAGCAGGCGCTACCGTAACCGCTTCCGTAGTGGAGAACGGCAAAGGCAAGAAAGTTGTTGTTTACAAGTACAAGAGAAAAACTGGATATCACAAGAAAAACGGACACAGACAGCTGTACACCAAGGTGAAGATTGAAAAAATCAACGCTTAATCAGGTGAAAGCATGACAAAAGTGACGTTTTATCAGAATTCGGACAGACAGTGCGTGGGATTTGAGGCAAAGGATCATGCGGGATATGCCGAAGAAGGCGAGGATATCGTCTGCGCGGCCGTATCAGCGCTGGTGATCAACACGGTGAATTCCATCGAGGCTTTTGCCGATGATGAGATGACGGTGGAGAGCGATCCCGAACAGGCCCTGATCCGTATGCGGGTGAAGGGAGTGCCGACGCCATCCTGTCAGCTGCTGCTGAATTCCCTGATTCTCGGTTTGCAGAGAATGGAAGATGATGAACAGTACACGGAATTTATTGATATAATCTTCGAGGAGGTGTAAGATCATGTTAAATATGAACCTTCAGTTTTTTGCTCATAAAAAGGGAGTTGGTTCTACCAAGAACGGAAGAGATTCCGAGTCCAAGAGATTAGGAGCAAAAAGAGCTGACGGACAGTTTGTGAAAGCTGGCAATATCCTTTACAGACAGCGTGGAACAAAGATCCATCCCGGCGTAAACGTTGGACGTGGAAAAGATGACACACTGTTTGCTCTGGTAGACGGCGTTGTTCGTTTTGAGAGAAAAGGAAGAGATAAGAAACAGGTTTCTATCGTTCCGGTAGCTGAGTAATGCAGATGCAGCGGGCTTCAAATCAGTTTGGTTTGAAGCCTGTTTTATTAGACAGGAGCTTATCGTATGTTTGCAGACAGAGCGAAAATCATTATCCGTTCCGGAAAAGGCGGCGACGGCCATGTCAGTTTCCGCAGGGAGCTTTATGTTCCCGCGGGAGGACCGGACGGCGGTGACGGCGGCCGGGGCGGAGATGTTATTTTTGAGGTGGACGAAGGGCTGAACACCCTCAATGAATTCCGCCACAGAAGAAAATATGCGGCCCGGGACGGGGAAGAAGGCGGAAAACGCCGTTGCCACGGCCGGGACGGGGAAGATATCGTCCTGCGGGTTCCGGAGGGAACCGTGGTGTATGAGGCGGAGAGCGGAAAGGTCATCGCCGATATGTCCGGAGAAAACCGGCGCCAGGTGATTCTCACCGGAGGAAGAGGCGGCAAGGGAAATATGCACTATGCCACCGCCACCATGCAGGCCCCCAAGTACGCACAGCCGGGCCAGCCGGCCAAGGAGCTGGAGGTGCGCCTGGAGCTGAAGGTGATTGCCGATGTGGGTCTGGTGGGCTATCCCAATGTGGGAAAATCCACCTTCCTTTCCCGGGTGACCAATGCCCGGCCCAAAATCGCCAACTATCATTTTACCACGCTGACCCCCAATCTGGGCGTGGTGGATCTGGAGGGAGCCGACGGTTTTGTCATCGCCGACATTCCGGGACTGATTGAAGGGGCCTCCGAGGGCGTGGGACTGGGACATCAGTTTCTGCGGCACATTGAGCGGACCCGGGTTCTGATCCATATTGTGGACGCCGCTTCCACGGAGGGACGCGACCCGGTGGATGATATTTATAAGATCAACGGAGAGCTGGCGGCCTACAACGTGGATCTGAAGGAAAGACCCCAGGTGATTGCCGCCAACAAGACGGATGTGATCTATGACGACGGCCAGGAAAATCCTGTGGACCGGCTGAAGGCAGAATTTGAGCCCAGGGGTATCCGGGTATTCCCCATTTCCGCAGTGACCGGGAAAGGTGTGAAGGAGTTGCTCTATTATGTGAAGAGCCTGCTGGATTCCATGGAGAAGAAGAGCATCACCTTTGAACAGGAGTTTTTCCCGGAGGATGTGCTGATCCAGGAAAATCTGCCTTATACGGTAGAGCGGATCGAGGACGGCCACGTCTTCGTGGTGGAAGGACCCAAGATCGAGCGGATGCTGGGATATACCAATCTGGAGTCGGAAAAAGGATTTGCCTTTTTCCAGCGTTTCCTGAAGGACGCCGGTATTCTGGAGGATCTGGAAAAAGCCGGTATTCAGGAGGGCGATACCGTCCGCATGTACGGATTTGATTTCGATTATTATAAATAAGGGGGATACTATGACAAGTAAGCAGAGAGCGTATCTGAAGAGCCTGGCCATGACCATGGATCCCATTCTTCAGATTGGAAAATCCAGCCTGACGCCGGAGTTTACCCAGTCGGCTGCGGAAGCGCTGGAGGCCCGGGAGCTGATCAAGATCAGCGTCCTGCAGAACTGTATGGACGATCCCAGACAGATGGCGCAGGTTCTGGCAGAGCGCACCGGAGCCCAGGTGGTTCAGGTGATCGGGAAAAAGATTGTTCTTTACAAGGAAGGCAAAAAGGACAAAAAGAAGATTGTACTTCCGTAGGGAGGGATCCTGGGATGCAGGAGAAAAAGAAAAAGATCGGTATCATGGGAGGAACCTTTGATCCCATTCATATCAGCCATCTGATCCTGGCGGAAACTGCTTACGAACAGTTTTCTCTGGACAAGGTGCTGTTTCTGCCCGCAGGCAATCCTCCCCATAAGAGGAACCGCAAGGGAGGGGCCACGGATCTGGAGCGGGTGGAGATGGTGAGAAGAGCCATCGCCGGAAACAGTCATTTTCAGCTGTGTCTGGATGAGATGAGCGCGGAGGATTATTCCTACACCTACCGGACCCTGGAGCAGATGCGGGCAGAGCATCCGGATACAGAGTTCTATTTCATTGTAGGCGCAGACTCCCTGTTCGATTTTGAGCAGTGGAGGGAGCCGGAACGGATCTGCCGGGCGGCTTCCATTCTGGTGGCGGTGCGGGATCACGTGGATGACGAGAGACTTTCTCAGAAGATGAAGGAACTGGAGGAAAAGCTGGGCGGTCATTTTTACAGACTTTACAGCACAAATCTGGATATTTCCTCAAAAATGATCCGGGACTGGATCCGCCGGAAAAAGACGGTTCGTTATTACGTTCCCGAGCCGGTGCTGGAGTATATCAGCAGCCGCCATATTTATGGTATGGACAGGTATCCGGAGAAAGATGCGGGGGAGAGCGGGAAGGAGACAAATCGGCAGATGAACGGACGTTATGATCTGAAGAAAATGGAGCAGAAGCTGGCGAAGCATCTGGATGAAGACCGGATGCGCCACACGCTGGGAGTGATGTACACAGCGGCGGGCCTGGCCATGGTACATGGATGCAGCCTGGAAAAGGCACAGGTGGCCGGTCTTCTGCACGACTGCGCCAAATGTATTCCCAACAAGAAGAAACTGAAAATGTGCCTGGAAAATCAGATTCCCATGACGGAGTATGAGGAGAAGAATCCTTTTATTCTGCACGCGAAGCTGGGGGCTTTTCTTGCCCGCAAAAAGTATGGCGTGGAGGATGAGGAGATCCTGGAGGCAATCACCTGGCATACCACGGGAAAACCGGATATGTCCCTGCTGGACAAGATCATCTATCTGGCAGATTATATAGAACCGGGGAGAGACAAGGCATCACGCCTTCCTTATATCAGGAAACTGGCCTTTCAGGATCTGGACGAATGTATGTACCAGGTGCTGAAGGATACGCTGGAATATCTCAGCGCGGGAGGGGCCGACGGCATTGATGAGATGACGGAAGAAGCCTACGGATACTACCGGGAAATTCATAAAAAGAGAAATCTCTGAAGGGATACCTTTATGGCCATGCGGCCAGAAACAAGGAAATCCCACAAGGGGATACCTTTTTGGCCATACGGCCAGATTTAATGAAAGGAGAAATACCATGGATGAATCAAGGACGATGGCCCGTTTGGCCTGTGATGCGCTGGAGGATAAGAAGGCGCTGGATGTGAAGGTGATCGGGCTGGAGAAGATTTCCACTCTGGCGGATTACTTCATTATTGCCAGCGGCGCGAACCGCAACCAGGTCCAGGCCATGGCAGACAATGTGGATGAAATGCTGGGACGGGCCGGCCATCAGCCGAAGCAGGTGGAGGGCTACCAGTCAGCCAACTGGATTTTGATGGATTACGGCGATATTGTGATTCATATTTTTGACGAGGAAAACCGGCTGTTCTATGATCTGGAGAGAATCTGGAGAGACGGACAGTCTGTGGAACTTTCCCAGCTGTAAACAGAACAGGACAGCCTGCGGCTGCCGTATTCGGAGACTGAACTTCCGGATGCGGCAGTTTTTTTATTTTCAGCGGAAATTGCTTTCCTGTGAAATAAAAACGCTCCGCGAGGGTCGCAGGGTGTGCCCCAGCGAAGCGAGGGTACTGCGGCGGAAAGGAAGATGTCGCTTGTGCGATAAGCCCGGAGAGGCTGTTTACAGATTTGATTTACATAACATTCTTATGTAAATCAAAAGAAATTATCAAAATAAACAGTATATAACAGTTGACAACAGTTATATACTGTTATATACTGTTTATACAGGGAGGGATGAAATGAAGATAATTATCAACAACTCCTCCATGATGCCGATTTACGAGCAGGTGGTGGAGCAGATTAAAACCATGATCGTCAGAGGCGATCTGAAAAAAGACAACATACTCCCATCGGTGCGCACACTGGCCAGAGATCTGAAAATCAGCGCTCTGACCGTAAAAAAAGCGTACGATAATCTGGAGCAGGACGGCTTCATCGTTACAGTGCACGGTAAGGGAAGCTACGTGGCCGGCGCCGGAAGCGACTTTCTTCAGGAAGAGAGGAGAAAGGAAGTGGAGGCGGATCTGGAAATGGCCATCCAGAAAGGCATCCAGTGTGGTATGAGCAGCCAGGAGCTGCGGGAACTGTTTGATGTTTTATTGGAGGATTGAATGATGATATTGGCATTGGATCATGTAGAAAAACAGTATGGTCAATTTTCACTGGACGTATCTCTTAACGTGCAGGAGGGGTGTGTCACCGGCCTGATCGGACAGAACGGCGCCGGAAAAAGCACGACCTTCAAGGCAATTCTGGGGCTGATCTTTGAGGACGGCGGCCGGGTGGAGATCTTCGGAAAGCCGAAAGAGAAGCTGTCTTTGGCGGACCGGGAGCGAATCGGCGTGGTGCTGGGGGAAAGCGGGTTCAATGAGGAACTGACGATCCCCCAAGTGGCGGGTATTCTGAAAAATTTTTACGGAAAGTTTGACCGGGAGCGTTTCCTTTCGGCATGCCGGAAATCCAAACTGCCGGAGGAGAGGCGGCTGAAGGATTTTTCCACCGGAATGAAGGCGCGGCTGAAGGTGCTGGCGGCCACCTCCTACGGGGCGCAGCTGCTGATCCTGGACGAACCCACCGCGGGACTGGATGTGGTGGCGAGGGATGCGGTGCTGGATCTGCTGAGAGAGTATATGGAAGAGGAAGCAAACCGTTCCATACTGATCAGCTCCCACATTTCCGGAGACCTGGAAGGACTGTGCGACGATCTGTATATGATCCATGAGGGAAAAATCATTCTTCATGAGGACACGGATGTACTGCTGGGAAATTACGGTCTCATCAAGGCAGATGAGGAACAGTACAGAGGTCTGGATAAAGAATATCTGCTGCGGGTAAAGCGGGCAGGATTCGGCTATGAATGTCTTACGGCGCACCGGGATTTTTATCTGGAAAATTATCCGGGTCTGGTGGTGGAAAAGGGAACCATCGACGGCGTAATAACCATGATGACAGGAGGGACGGAAGTATGAAAGGACTTTTTGTAAAGGATCTGTATTTGCTGAGCAAGCAGAAAAATTATGTGCTGTGTCTGCTGGCGATTTCGGTATTTCTGCTTTTCCGGGCGAATAACGCCACCTTTGTCAGCAGTTATATGACTATTCTGGGATCGTTTCTGGCGCTGGCAACCATTTCCTATGATGAAATGAATCACGGAAGAACGTTTCTGTTTACGCTGCCCATAACCAGGAGTATGTATGTGACCAGCAAATACGTGACCGGCATCGTGATCTGCCTGGCCGCATGGGGCCTTTCCGTGGTATTTACCGGCGCCGCCATGGCAGCGGGAAGGATCTCCTCCAGCTGGGAAGAATGGCTGCTCAGCTGCGTCATGTTTCTGGGCGTGGGCTTCCTGTTTGATGCCCTGATGATCCCCATCCAGCTGAAATTCGGCGCGGACCGGGGACGGATCGTTCTGCTGGTGGTCATGCTGGGATGCGTATTTCTGGGCATGACAGCCGGAAACATGATTCAGAAGATGCAGCTGGACGTCAGCGGCCCGGTGGCATTTCTGAACGGACTTTCCCCTGTGGGTCTGGGACTTCTGGCGGCGGTGGTGGTACTGGCCGCGCTGGCGGTTTCGTGGCTGATCAGCATGGGAATTATGAGAAAAAAGGAATTCTGAGAGGATGAAAAAAGCCGGGGCGCTTCCCGTTGGGCGCTCCGGCAGTTTTATGTTGAAAATCCCGCAGGGCAGGATAGAAACCCGCAAGACAGAATCCTCCGTTGTCTGCGGGTATACCCGTACGGGAATGGTCAGTGCATAAAGCGCATGACCCCGATCACTTTTCCCAGAATCTGCACATCGCCTTCCACGATGATGGGATCCATGTAATCGTTCTCCGGCTGCAGACGGCAATGCCCGTCTTCCCGGTAGAAGGTCTTTACCGTGGCGGAATCGTCCAGAAGCGCCACCACTTTATCGCCGTTCTCAGCGGACTGGCACTGCTCCACGATCACTTTGTCCCCGTCAAGGATCCCCGCGTTTACCATACTGTCCCCTTTGACGTTCAGAATGAAAATCTGAGCGTTTGGGAGAAATTCCGCGGGAATGGGGAAATAGTTCTCCACATTCTCGATGGCCAGAATGGGCTCTCCGGCAGCCACCCGGCCCACGATGGGAACATTCACCATCTCCCGGCGGGTCAGATTGAAATTGTCGTCCACGATCTCGATGGCACGGGGTTTAGTGGGATCCCGGCGGATGTAGCCGTTCTTCTCCAGCGTCTCCAGATGAGAATGTACAGAGGAGGTGGACTTGAGATTTACCGCCTCACAGATCTCGCGGACTGCCGGAGGAAATCCCCGGTTCAGGATCTCGTTCTTTATATAATCCAGAATCTCCTGCTGTTTTTTGCTGATTTTTCCGTATGCCATATGAGTAACCTCCCGAACTTTGCGAAGTATGCTTTTCCATTGTTTTGTTTATCATACCATAGATAGGACAGGATTGCAAACATATATTCGGAAAGTTTGTTCGGTATGGCCTGGGACAGAAAAATCTTGCTGACATCTTCCAATACGCATATAATAAAAAAATGACGCGGGTAATCCCGCAGGATGGTGGAATTCAAAAATATTCAGGGAGGGAACCGTTTTGGAAAAAATATGGGTGATCGAAGACGACGAGAGTATCCGCGGGGAGCTTCAGAAGCTTCTCCGGGCCAACGGCTATCAGCCGGTGGAGGGACAGCCCTGTGATCTGGTGCTGCTGGACATCAATCTGCCGGGAGAGAACGGATTTGAAATCTGCCAGAAGATCCGCCGCCAGTCCGATGTGCCGGTGATTTTTCTCACCGCCAGAGATTCCCGGGAGGATGAGATTCTGGGCTTTGGCATGGGAGCTGACGATTTTATCCGGAAGCCCTACGATTCTTCGGTGCTTCTGGCGCGGATCGGGCGTTTGCTGAAACGAAGGGAACGCTCCGTTCTCACGGTGCGCGATCTGACGCTGAATCTGGCGGAACTGACGGTTGCGTATGGGGATAAGCAGGAAGAGCTCACCCGGAATGAGATGCGGATTCTTGCCTGCCTGATGCAGCGGCGGGTGTGTACCAGGGAGGAGATCATCGAAGAGCTGTGGAAGGACAGCCTTTACATTGACGACAATACCCTGGGCGTCAATATCAGCAGGCTGCGGGAAAAGCTGAAACGGCTGGGCGCGGACGATTATATCCGCACGGTGCGCGGCGTGGGGTACCGGGTATGAGGGCCTGGGAATTTGCGGCCTCCCGGGCGCTGCCGCTGTGCTTTCTGGGAGCCGGTTATCTGGCATTGTCGGTTTTCCTTCTGCTGTGGGGGCTGCCGGGGCAGGTATGGCTGAGTGTTTCGATCCTCTTCGCGGCGGCGGTGGCTCTTTGGCTGGCAGTGACCTTTATCCTGGAGCGGCGCAGGCTTCGCCGGCTGCACCGGATGCTGGACGGGCTGGAAGAGACGTACCTGGCCGGGGAGCTGCTGCCGCGGCCTTTTAACGGGACGGAACGGCTGTATTTTGAATTGATGAAAAGAATTTCCCGGTCGGCCATCGAACAGACCGGCAAAGCCCGCCGGGAAAAAGAGGAGTACATGGAATATGTGGAGAGCTGGATCCATGAGCTGAAAACGCCCCTGACCGCCTGCACGCTGATGCTGGACAACCGCAGCGACCCGGCCGGGCTGCGGCGGGAGCTGAAACGGGCGGAGAATCTCACAGACAATATTCTCTGTTATGCCAGGCTGCGGACGCCCTGGACGGATCTGAAAACCCAGAAAACCGATCTAAGGGAAGCGGCCGATGAGGCGGTGAAAAGCCAGGCTTCTCTTCTCATCGCCGCAGGCATCCGGGTGGAGATTTCCGGAGAAGGGACGGTGGAAACGGACCGGAAAAACCTGATTTTCATGATCCGGCAGTTTCTCCTCAACTGCGCCAGATACTGTCCGGGCTGTACCATACGGATCCGGATCAGGGACGGCGAGATCCGGGTGGAGGACGACGGCATCGGGATTCCGGATTACGAGGTGGACCGGGTGACGGAGCGGGGATTTACGGGAAGCAACGGACGGCGGCTGGGAAACAGCACCGGTATGGGGCTGTACCTGGTGAAAGGTCTCTGCGATCATATGGGAATCGGCCTGTCCATCTGCTCCCGGGTGGGGGAAGGAACCCAAATCGCGCTGCGTTTTCCCGGCGCGGGCGCAAGTCCGGTGTCTTCTCTTACGGAAATGTAAGAAAACACCGGGTCTGGCGTTGGAAAAAAATCCGGTTCCCCGTGTTATAGTAAACTGCAGAACAGAAATCCTCCGGCGCTGTCTGATACCGGAGAATTGGAGAGGAGACAGAATCGTATGAGCAAACTTCTGCAGGTAAACCATGTGAGCAAATATTACGGGATGGGAACCGTGGTGACCCGGGCCCTGGACGATATTTCTTTCGCCCTGGACAAGGGAGAATTTACGGCCATTATGGGCACCTCCGGTTCCGGAAAAAGCACGCTTCTGAATGTGATTTCCACCATCGACCGGGTGAGCGCGGGTGAAATCCTTCTGGAGGGAAAGGACCTTACCAGGATGAAGGAGCACCGTCTGGCGGCATTTCGCAGGGATCAGCTGGGCTTTGTGTTTCAGGAGTACAACCTTCTGGATACGCTGACCATCCGGGAGAATATTGTGCTGCCGCTGAATCTGAAACGGGTGAGCGCAAAGGAAACCCAAAAGAAGCTGGAAGAGGTGAGCCGGGTACTGGGACTTGACGATCAGCTTCAGAAATTTCCCTGGGAGCTTTCCGGGGGCCAGCGGCAGCGGGCGGCCTGTGCCAGAGCGCTGATTGCCGGCCCTTCCCTGATCCTGGCCGACGAGCCCACGGGAGCGCTGGATTCGGGAAATTCCCGGATTCTCATGGAGACCTTTGAAATGATGAATGAGCGGCTGGGGGCAACTATCCTTCTGGTGACCCATGACGCGGCGGTGGGGGCCTACGCGGGCCGGGTGCTCTTTTTAAAGGACGGCAAAATTTTCGGTGAGGTGCGCCGGGGAAGCCGGAGCCGTCAGGAAATGTACCGGGAAATTCTGTCGCTGACTTCTGCGCAGGGAGGTGATTCCCATGTTGGCTAAAATCGCTTTCCGCAACGTAAAACGCCAGGCGGGCAATTATCTGATTTATTATCTGACGGTATCGCTGACCATCGCTCTGATTTTTGCTTTCAGCAATCTGGTGTTCGGCAAGGAGCTGTGGAACCACCCGGCCGCGCTGCCGCAAATGCGGGCCGGACTTTCCGCCATCAGCATGCTGATCGGTCTGGTGGAGGCTTTCGTTCTGGGATACGCTTCCTCTTACCTTCTGGGACTGCGGAAGCAGGAATTCGGCATGTACCTGACGCTGGGAATGAACCGGCGGCAGATTCTTCTGATCTTTTTCTGTGAGGAAATGCTGCTTTGCGCGGCGTCCCTGATTACGGGGATCCTGGGCGGCCTCCTGCTGTACCAGGGCCTGATGGCGCTGCTTACCGGCCTGATGGACATGCCCTTTGCCTTTTCCGCCTATTCCCCTCAGGGGCTGCTGTTTACGGTACTCCTGGTCGGCGGCATGTTTCTGCTGTCCTTTATCGTCTGCAGTCTGTACCTGCGGCGGGCGACCATCTACCGGCTGCTTTTCGCGGGGCGCCGGGTGGAGCGGGGAGAGCGGCGTCCCCTGCTGTGGTTCGTGATTTTTCTGGCGGCGCTGGCCGCTCTGGTGACGGCCTGCCTGTGGTTTCGCCGGGAGCTGGAATCCCTGGTAACCGATTTCGACACGCCTCCGGGCGGCCTGTTCGGCAGCCTGCTTCTGGGAGTCGTCAGCGTGCTGTTTCTCTATATGGGGCTGGGAAGATCCGCCGCGGGGCTTCTGCTTCGCCGGCCGAAATTCTGCTGCCGGGGAACCGCTGTTTTTATTCTGCGGCAGCTTTCCGGAAAACTGAAAACCAATGCTCTGATGGCCGGGATTCTGGCGCTGCTTCTTTTACTGGCGCTGGCGGCCACGGATATTTCTTTTGCCCAGTATGCCTATTACGACGCGATTCTGGAGAGAAATTTTCCCTTTGCGGTGTTGGGAACACTTGAGGAAGAGGAGGAGCCCGCCATTTCCTTTTCCGAGGCGGAGCAGATCCTTGCGGCCTATACTCCGGTTACATCCCGTGTTTCCTATACGCTGTACGCCGGAGGCACCAGCGCGCTTTCGGAGGCATATTTATCCGGAGAAAGATTGGAGAATGGCCAGGAGCTGCAGGATATGCTGATCGGGGAGAGTGAACTGAACCGGGTGCTGGCGGCTCTTGGAGAGGAGCCCGTCCGGCTGGATGGAACGTATCAGATTCTTTCCTCTCAGCAGCAGATGGAAAGCGTGGAATTTCCCCGGATTTCTCCGGCCTGGAGCGGAAAGCAGTATCCCTTCGGCGGTGTGGCTGACCTCCTGATCAGCCTGGTGCCGGATGATGTGATGTTTCTGGTTGTGGTGCCGGACGAGGCATTGCGGGAGCTTTCCCCTGCCTGGTCCTTCTGCGGCTGGCAGCTGGGAAATACGGATTTTGACGCGGCGGCCCTTCAGGAAGCGCTGATCAATCCCCAAAGTGCGGCCGAAACCGGCTATGCCCTCTCCAGCGATTACCAGGTTCGGGAATACCACCGGATCCAGGGCCTGCAGAGTATGGCAGTGCTGATTGTCAGCGCCCTGTACATGGGCCTGATTTTCGTGCTGCTGGCGCTGGCGGTGCTGGCGCTGAAAACTTTGTCCGGTCTGTCCGGTGACCGGGAAAAGTACCGGATCCTTTCCAAAATCGGCTGCGGGGAAAGGGAGCAGAAGCGGACGCTTCTGTGGCAGCTGGGGGTATTTTTCTTCTTTCCGCTGCTATTGCCGCTTCTGATGAGCGTTCCCGTCACCTGGATCTGTGTCCGGTTTGTCTCCCTGGCCGGGTTCCCTCAGCAGGCGGCCCGGACGGCGATGTACGGCACGGCCGCGGCGGTGGTTCTGGCCGCGGCCTATGGACTGTATTTTCTGGTCTCCTGGCTGATTGCTTCCAGGCAGGTGATTGCGCAAGACTGATTATCGCGGGATTTCCGTATGGCGCTAAGTATTCCTTAAGGGCATAAAGGAGCATGAAAATCAGGTATTGGACAGGGGGAATCTCTCCGGGTTACAATAAGAACCAGGAGGGATCGCAATGACAATGGAGGAAGCCGGCAGACGGTATGGAATCCCCATGGAGGTGCTCAGAGAGTATGAGCGGTGGGGGCTTTGCGAAGCCGCAAAGAAGGTGATGGGAGCGTGGCAGTATGACGACACGGATCTGGAACGGCTCAGTCTGATCATGACGCTCCATGATATTGGTTTTTCGCCGGAAGAAGTGGAGACGTACATGCATCTGGTGCTGGAGGGGAGAGAAACCCGGAAGGCGCGGATTCAGATGCTTGATGAGCGGCGGACGGACACGCTGAATGAGATTCATTTCCGGGAACGTCAGCTGGAACGGCTGGATTATCTGAGGTATCAGCTGAGGACGGCTCAAAGGGGCGAAGGAGAAAGAAATAAAACAAGCAAGGAGGTAACAGAATGAAATACACAAAGCTGGGGAATTCGGATCTTACGGTATCGCGGATCTGCATGGGATGTATGGGATTCGGGGATGCCAGTCATGGACAACATTCCTGGACCATCGATGAGGAACATTCCAGGGAGATCATAAAAAGAGGGCTGCAGCTGGGCGTGAATTTTTTCGACACAGCCATCGCTTACCAGAGCGGCACCAGCGAGCAGTATCTGGGACGGGCCCTGAAGGATTTTGCCAGGAGGGAGGATGTGGTGGTGGCCACCAAATTCCTTCCCAGGACGCCGGAGGAGATCCGCGAGGGTATCAGCGGACAGCAGCATATCCAGCGGATGATCGACAAAAGCCTGGAAAATCTGGGGATGGACTATGTGGATCTGTATATTTACCATATGTGGGATTATGCCACGCCCCTGGAGGATATTCTGGATGGGCTTAACCGGGTGGTGAAGGCAGGAAAGGCCCGCTATATCGGCATTTCCAACTGTTTCGCCTGGCAGCTGGCAAAAGCCAACGCCCTGGCGGAGAGAGAAGGATTTTCAAAGTTTGTGTCGGTGCAGGGCCATTACAACCTGATTTTCCGGGAGGAGGAGCGGGAAATGGCGCCTTACTGCAGGGAAGAGAATATCGCTATGACGCCCTACAGCGCGCTGGCAGGGGGCAGATTGTCCAAACGGCCCGGAGAAACCTCAAAAAGGCTTCAGGAGGACAGCTACGCGCAGCTGAAATATGGCAGCACCGAGGCGCAGGATCAGCTGGTGATCGACCGGGTGGCCCAGCTGGCCGACCGGCACCAGGCTTCCATGACGGAGGTTTCCCTGGCCTGGCTGCTGGGGAAGGTGACGGCTCCGGTGGTGGGCGCCACAAAGCTGCACCATGTGGAGGGCGCCGCCAGGGCGGTGGACCTGGAGCTGTCCCAGGAGGAAAGGGCGTATCTGGAGGAACCGTATGTACCCCACCGGCTGGTGGGCGTGATGGCGCAGAATACGGCAGCGTTGGCAGAGAAACCTCATGTATGGTCCACCGGCGATCAGAAAATCTGAGTGTCTTTTCTGTGATTGTATTTTCCTCTCTTCTGTTGTATGATGAAACCAATCATCAGACGGAAGAGAGGATTTTTTATGCGGATTGGGATTTTGTGCGCGGGGGATACGGAGCTGGAACCGTTTCTTGCCTGCATGGAGAATTGTACAATCACCGAAAAGGCCATGCTGAAATTCTATGAGGGGACGCTTCAGGGCGTGGCGGCGGTGGCGCTGTACAGCGGGGTGTGCAAGGTGAACGCGGCCATTGCCGCGCAGATTCTTATCGATACCTTTCATGTGGACGCGGTGATCAACGCGGGAACCGCGGGAGGCATGGATGAGCGGCTGGAAATTTTTGATACGGTGGCAGCGGAGACGGCGGCGTATCACGATGTGGCGGAGGATATTCTGACGGAATTTCACCCCTGGATGACGACGCCCCGTTTCGCGGCCGATCCCCGTCTTCTGGCGGCGGCAAAGCGGGCGGCCGGGCGTCTGGGGCGCAGGATCTGGTTCGGGCCCATGGTTACGGGAGAACAGTTTATCGGTGAAGAAGGAAGGGCGGAGATTCTTGAGCGGTTCGCGCCTTTGTCGGCGGATATGGAAACGGCCGCGGCAGCACATGTCTGCTATGTGAATCAGGTGCCGTTTCTGGCGCTGCGCACCATCACCGACACGGCCAGAAGAAGCGGCGTGGAAACCTTTGAGGAAAACTGCCGCAAGGCTTCCGAAATTGCCCGGGATCTGACGCTTCTGGTGCTGGAGGAGCTGAAGGAGGATGCGGCGCCTCTCCGGGTCAATACGCCTTCTCTGGTGACGGAACGGCTGATTCTGCGCCGGTTTGAGCAGGGAGATCTTGCGGCCCTTTTTGAGATTTTCCGGGATCCGGAGGTCAACCGGTTCCTTCCCTGGTACCCGATGAAAGATCTGGCGGAGGCAGACTGCTATCTCAGGGAGCATTTTCTCAGGTTCTATGAGCGGCCTTGCGGCTTCCGGTATGCCGTCTGCAGGAAGGAGGACAATGTCCCCATCGGCTATGTGCAGATTTCGCCGGACGACAGCCATGATCTGGGGTATGGCCTGCGGAAGGAATACTGGGGGCAGGGAATTGCCACGGAGGCGGCCCGGGCGGTGCTGGAGCAGGCAAAGGCCGCGGGACTCCCCTTTCTCACCGCCACCCACGACAGGAACAATCCGGCCAGCGGCCGGGTGATGGAGCATATCGGCATGACGTACCGGTATTCCTATGTGGAGCAATGGCAGCCGAAGGATGTGACGGTCACCTTCCGGATGTATCAGATCAATTTTCAGGGAGATCCCGGCGATGAGTACCGGAAATACCGGGAGATGTATCCGGAGCATTTTGTGGAAGCTATATAGAGTCCGCCGCCGGAAAGAACGCCGGAAAGAACACCGGAAAGAACACCGGGGCGGACTGCCGGGGGCGCTGATGCGGATGGAAAGCGGTCACGGAGCACAGAGCGGAATTTGGAAACTGGAAACAACAGAATTTACGGTTTTGGGATGGCAGTGCCATCCCTTTTTGTTTCAGTAGTGCCAACCTTTTTTATTCATGGGAAACTGTTTTTTATAATGAAAAACGCTCCGCGAGGATCGCAGAGTCTGTCCCGGCGAAGCGAGGGTACTGCATCGGTGTGGAAGATGTCGCCTGTGCGGCCGCCGCAGGCAGAGAACCCCGGACCCCTGCCCCGCCTTCTGCGCCGTGCAGGCGGTGCGTCAGCATCCGGCGGCGGGCTTTGGGCATCTGTTAGAAACATCCTTCTTTTCCATTCAATTCATAAGGAAATCGCGAAAAAAACGTGATACACTTTGGGCTGTAACAGACAGGAACGGATAAAAGCCCAGGGGTTCGGGGCTGTTTCAGAGAGGATGAATCATGAGTTTCCGAATTTTGATTGTGACGACAGTCAGCGAGTTTTTGTGGCAGTTTGAGCAGGACAATATCCGGATTCTTCAGCAAATGGGAGCGGAAATCCATTACGCTTCCAATTTCGAGGCGCCGGATTTTGCCATCGGGGAAAACTATTTTGAAAAAAACGGGATCATCACCCATCCGCTCCCCATCTGCCGCTCCCCCTGGCGGCTGAGAGAAAACACCAGGGCGCTGAAAATGCTGGCGGAACTGATCGAAACCTGTGAAATTGACGTGATCCACTGTCATACGCCGGTGGGCGCCCTTCTGGGCCGGCTGGCGGGCAGACTGGCAAAAAGGCGGGTGAAGGTGATCTACACCGCCCATGGATTTCATTTTTATCAGGGGGCGCCGGCGAAGAACTGGCTTTTGTACTATCAGGCCGAGCGGTTTCTGGCCCGGTTTACGGATACGCTGGTGACCATCAATGAGGAGGATACCCGGGCGGCGGGCCGCTTCCGGATGAAAAAGGGAGGCGTCGTCCGGCAGATTCCCGGCGTGGGGCTGGATCTGAAACGGTATGGATTCCGTCCCCATATGCGCCGGGAGGCCAGAAGGCGGCTGGGTCTTGGGGAGGGACAGCTGGGGCTTCTGACGGCCGCCAGGCTGGATCAGGACAAGAATTATCAGACCGTGCTGGATGCCCTCGCTCAGCTTGACAATGTGGATTTTCAGTATTTCATCTGCGGGGAAGGGCCGTACCGGCAGGTGCTGGAGGCCCAGATTAAGCGGCTGAAGCTTCAGGGGCGGGTGCGTTTCCTGGGATACCGGAAGGATCTGGAGGTGCTTCTTCAGGGAATCGATATTTTCCTGTTTCCCTCTGTGCGGGAAGGGCTGGGGATGGCGCCTCTGGAGGCCATGGCCTGCCGGCGGCCCGTGATCGGCGCGGATAACCGGGGGACCCGGGAATATCTGCGCCACGGGGAAAACGGCCTGCTCTGCGCCGGGGAGGACAGTGAGGAGTTTGCCCGGGCCATCCGCCTGCTGGCAGAAGATGCCGGCCTGCGGCAGAGGCTGGGAGAAAGAGGCGCCGCGGATGTTTTCCGCTTTTCCGTACACCGGACGGGGGAGATCATGCGCCAGGTCTACCAGGAGGCACGGCCCCTGCCGGTGGAGCGGCGGGAAGGACTCCTGCTGATGAGAGAAGAAAAGGAGAACGGTCATGAACAAATCTGTGAAAATCAGTGTGATTATGAGTGTGTTTAATCCCGCAAGCCTTGAAAACCTTCGTCTGGCGGTGGACTCCATTCTTTCCCAGAGCCTGACGGACTTTGAATTTCTCATTCTGGACGACGGTTCCGGGCCCAAAACCCACCGGGCGCTTGAGGAGCTTGCCGGGAAGGATGAACGGATCCGGCTGATTTTTCAAAAGGAAAACCGGGGGCTTGCCGCGGGGCTGAACGCCTGTATCCGGCAGGCCAGGGGAGAATATATCGCCCGGATGGACGATGATGATATTTCCCTGCCGGACCGTCTGGCCGTTCAGGCGGAATTTCTCGACACCCATCCGGAGTATGGTTTTGTGGGATGCACTGCCCAAATCCTGGATGAAGGCCGGATCCGGGGGCGCAGGGATGTGCCCCGGCGTCCGGGAAAAAAGGACTTTCTGCCACACTCTCCCTATATTCATCCGTCGGTGATGTTTCGGAAAAGCGTTTTTGAACAGTTCGGCGGCTACTGTGAATCCCGGCATATGCGCCGCTGTGAGGATTACGAAATTTTCATGCGGCTGCATGGAATGGGCTGTTATGGGTATAATCTTCAGAAAGAGCTTTTCTGTTACCGGGAAGAGCGGGCATCTTTTAAAAAACGGAAACTGCGTTACCGTCTGGATGAACTGAGGCTGCGCCGGAAAGGCTTTGCCATGCTGGGGCTTGCCGGCCCCGGGGTGTGGCTGCAGATTCTGCGGCCGCTGGCGGGTGCGCTGGTTCCGGCATCCCTGCTCTATCTGGTGAAAAGAAAGGCGATACATTGCCGGAGGGTGCGCCATGGAGCGAATGGAGATTATCAGAAATACAGCCGAAGAAGTACTGGCTCCCGTGATGGTGGAGTATGTGAAATGGATCCTGTCCCGGGCGCAGCAGCTGGGAATCCAGCGGATTTACTTTCTGGCCCGGGACGGATGGCCCATGTACCGGGCCGCCTGTATCCTTTCCGAAAACCGTCATCCTCACATCGAGTGCCGGTATCTGGAATGTTCCCGGTACGCCCTGCGCCTTCCCTCCTTCGCCATTCGCGAAAAAGAAAGCCTGGATCAGATTTTTCTGGACGGCATCGACGTGACCCTCAGAAAAATCCTGGCCCGGGCGGCCATTACCGGGCAGGAGGCTGTGCGGGCGGCGCAGGCGGCAGGTGCGTCCTGTGACCTGGACGTGATTCTTTCCCGGCGGGAAATTCAGCGGCTGAAGCCGCTTTTTTTTCACTGCCCGCTGTTCTGGCAGCTGGTGGAATTCCATGCCGCAAAGGCGCTTCCCGCCGCCTGCGGGTATCTCAGGCAGGAGGGGCTTTTTGAGGACGTCCGCTGGGCGGTGGCGGACAGCGGATGGACCGGGAGCCTGCAGGAGACCCTGGAGACGTTGCTTCGGGCAGAGGGATACCAGAGGGAATTCTGCGGTTTTTATTTTGGACTGTACCAGCTGCCCCGGGACGCGAAAGAAAGCGGATATCACGCGTATTATTTTGACGTTCGGGGAAAGATAAGGAGGAAAGCCCGTTTTTCCAACAGCCTGTTTGAGTGCGTGTTCAGCGCGCCCCAAGGGATGACGGAGGGCTACCGGAAGAACCGGCAGGGGCAGTACGTTCCGGTCCGCCGTCCGGCCCTGGAAGAAAATTTTCCGGCTCTGCGGGCGGTGGAGCAGGCCGTAGAGACCCGGGCCCGCCAGGCGGCGGTCCGTCTGCCCTTTTCCATCCGGGCCTGGAAGCTGTGGCCTGCGGGGCGGATCCGGTGCCTTCTGGAACCTTTTATGGGGAATCCCACGCCTCTACAGGCCCGGGCCTTCGGCAGCTGGAAATTCACCGACGATGTGCTGGAGGATCCCCGGCAGGAGATCGCGCCGCTGCTGGGGAGAAGGGAGCTTCGGGCGGCTCATCTTTCGGGAAAGCTGCTGCAGGCGGCCGGACTGGCCAGGCGTCCCGCCAGGGAAAGCGCCTGGATCGAAGGCAGCGTTGTCCGCGGCGGAAGAAATATCCGGTATCATCTGTTCTGGATCCGGATGTACAAATATGCTCTCGGCCTGAAAAAATCCGCCCTCCGGCGGATGGGCCTCTGAGGGCGAAAAGGAGCGCAAAGCCATGAAGTATTCTTTTGTGACACAGCAGCTGGTGCAGCGGGAGCTGAAAAGAAAATACAGCCGTTCCAGGCTGGGTATCCTCTGGAGCGTTCTGAACCCGCTGCTGTCCATGGCAGTGCTGTCGCTGGTATTTTCCACCATGTTCCGGAAATCCATTGAAAACTATCCGGTCTACTACCTGACCGGCCTGATTCTGTGGAATTTCTTTACGGGGGCCACCAACGCGGCCATGACCTCCCTGGCGGACAACCGGACGCTGCTTTTGCAGACCCGCTTTCCCCGGGCTGTCTTTCCCCTCTCCCGGGTGCTGGCCTCCTTTGTGAATTTTCTCTATTCTCTGGCAGCCTACGCGGTGATTCTGGCTGTCTTTTCCATTCGCCCAGCCTGGACCATGGCGCTGTTTGTGCCCATTGTGGCTCTTCTGGGATTTTTTGCCATGGGGGTGGGATTTCTGCTTTCCATTCTGTACGCCTATTTCGGAGATATCCGCCATCTGTACGGGGTACTGCTCACTCTGTGGATGTACCTGTCGGCGCTGTTTTACCCTGTATCCCTGCTGCCGGAGACCATGCAGAAGGTGATCGGGGAAAATCCCATCTACTGCTATATCGCGGCGGCCCGGGACTGCATGATGTACGGGCAGGTGCCGCCGGCCGGACTGTGGGCGCGGATGGTTTTGTGGGCCGTTTTCGTATTCTGGGCGGGCAGCCGCTGTTTTTTGAAAAATCAGGGGAAGATCATACAAAGTCTGTAGGAGGTGAGCAGGTTGTCAGTGGAAAAAGAAAGGGTTCATCCGGTGATTTCCGTCAGAAATGTCAGCATGGAATTCCGGATACCGAAGGAATCTTCGGACAGTCTGAAGGAATATCTGATCCGGGTCCTCACCCGGCAACATTCCCTGCGGACCCTGAAGGCCTTATCGGAGGTGTCCTTCGACGTGTTCCCCGGACAGGTGGTGGGAATCGTAGGATCCAACGGCTCCGGGAAAAGCACCTTGCTGAAAATCATTTCCGGCGCCATGCCGCCCACCGGAGGGCAGGTGATCGCGGACCGGGACCAGATCCATCTTCTGACCTTGGGGTGCGGCTTTGACCGGGAACTGACCGCCAGGGAAAACGTGTACCTGAACGCGGCCCTTTTGGGCTACGGGCGGCAGGAGATTGCCGACAGGTATCCGCAGATTGTGAAATTCGCCCAGTTGGAAGGCTTTATGGACCAGAAAATCAAAAATTTTTCCTCGGGCATGGTATCCCGTCTGGGATTTGCCATCGCCACGGCCAGAGAGCTGCCGGGAGTTTTGATTCTGGATGAAATCCTCAGCGTGGGGGACGCCTTTTTCCGGAAGAAAAGCGAGGAAAAAATCCGCCGGATGATCAGAGGCGGCACCGCCGTGCTGCTGGTGTCCCACTCCGTTTCCGCTGTTTTGGGAACCTGCAGCCGGGTGCTCTGGCTGGAAAAGGGAAAACTTATGATGGACGGGGAGCCCCGTCAGGTCTGCGACGCCTATCTGGCTTACGGGAGGAAACCTGTATGAACCACAACATCCGACAGAAGCTTTATCAGTGGCTGACCCGGCAGGATCCGGAAATCACCGGTCTGTGGCAGAACTTCCGCCGTAAAAATCCCGGACGGGCGGGACTGGCCAAAGGGCTGGCGTTTCTTCTGGCCCTGCGGATTCCCCTCCTGGCCAGACATCTGGGCGCCGCGGCCAAGCAGAATCCCGCACATCTTGTACTGCGGGAATCCGGACGCGCAAAGCGCCCCTCCCAGAGGGAATGGATCCGGAAACTGTCGGCCTGCGACGTGATTTCCTTCGACGCCTTCGACACCCTTCTTCTGCGTCCGGTGGAAGATCCCCGGGATCTCTTTTATTTTGTGGGGCAGAAGCTTTCCTGCCCCGATTTCAGAACGCTGCGGATCCGGGCGGAGGAGGAAGCCCGCCGAAAGAACCTTGGCAGGGGCGGCTGCGGGGAGGTGACGCTGGAGGAAATCTGGGAAATCCTGGCCGCGCAGACGGGGTTGGACGCTCAGGAGGGCCTGCGGGCGGAATGGGAGACGGAGCGGCAGTTCTGCTATGCCAACCCGCTGTTTCTCCCGGTGCTGGCGGCTTTGCGGCGTATGGGGAAAACCCTGGTGATCGCCAGCGACATGTATCTGGGGGAGGAACGGATCCGCCGGCTGCTTTTGGAGGCGGGGCTGGGGGAATTTGACGGCTGCTTTGTCTCCTGCGACCGGAAGGCGTCCAAGCATGAGGGCACCCTGTTCGATCAGATCCAAAGGCGCTTTGGCCTCTCCTGCCGTTACCTCCATGTGGGGGATCATCCCCGGGCAGATTACCGGATGGCCCGCGAAAAAGGATGGGAGGCGGTCTGGGTGGCCTCCGCCCATGAGACCGGACGTCCTTTCCGCGTCCGCCGGATGTCCCCGGTGGTGGGAGGTATGTACCGGGGGCTGGCCAGTCAGAGGCTGCACGGGGAGGGTCGGCGGTATTCTCCGCTGTATGAGTTCGGCTACCTTTACGGAGGACTTTTCGCGGTGGGTTTCTGCCGGTTTCTGCACAGAAGGGCAAAGGAGAAGAAGATAGGACGGCTGCTGTTTCTGGCCAGGGATGGGGAAATCTTTCACAAGGTGTACCGGCTGCTGTACCCGGGCTGGGATACCCGCTATGTGTACTGGTCCCGGCGGGCGGCTCTGAAGCTGTCGGTGGATGGCCGCAGGCAGGAATATTTCCAGCGGTTTCTGAGAGATAAACAGAACGGCGGCTATACGGTGGAAGCTTGTTTCGAGGCCATGGATCTGTCCGCGCTGCTTCCCGGATTTGTCAGGGAGACGGGGGTGGATGGGAAGGCGCTGCTTACGAAAGAGACGGCAGACTGTTGTGAGGCGTATCTTGCGGCGCACTTTTCCCTCGTGGAGGAGGCTTACGGCAGGGAACGGGAAGCGGCAGAACGGTATGTGGCGGAAGTGCTTTCCGGCAGCGGCCGGACAGCGGCGGTGGACATCGGATGGGCGGGAACCGGCCCCTGGGCGCTGACGCATGTGGCCAAAAAGGTCTGTCCCGATACGAAGGTTTTCACCTTCCTGGCAGCGGGGGCGGCGAGAAAAAGCGGGGACGCCGGGAAACTGTGTCTGGAACTTCTTTCCGGCGATCTGGAGACGTATCTTTTTTCCCCTGTTTTCAACCGCGGTCTCTGGGAATTTCACGATCCGGGCCGGGGAGATAATCTTCTGGTGGAGCTTCTGGCCGCTTCCCCCTCCCCCACCTTTCTGGGCTTTGCCCTGGATGAGGAGGGGGAGGTGAGGTTCCGCTTCGGAAAACCGGAGCCCCAGGCGGAACAAATCCGTCATATCCAGAAGGGAATCCTGGATTTCGCTGCAGACTGGAACCGGCATTTCGGGTACCTTGCGGGCTGGGAGATCAGCGGGTGGGATGCCTACGCGCCCATGCAGGCGGTGCTTTCGGACGCCGGATACCGGAAAAAACTGGAGCGGTATTTTTCCTGGGAAACCAGTATGTTGGTGGAATGAAGCCGCGGCGGGGCGGACATACTAACGGCATCTGAAGAAAGAGGGATTCTATAGAGGTGCGGCCCAAGGCGCCAACCTGGGGCGGCATCATACAGGATCCCCGGAACAGACGCCGCATGCGGGCGGCAGAATTGACAGAAGGAGGAGTTGGCAGATGGAAAAAATCAGGCTTCTGGACTGTACGCTCCGGGACGGCGGCTATATCAATGACTGGAGGTTTGGCCAGCGGACCATCCAAAACCTGCTGGCGCGGCTGGTGGACGCAGGGTGCGATCTGATTGAGGTGGGATTTCTCAGAAACGGCACCTATGATCCGGGCAGGACTGTATTTCGCAATGTGAAGGAACTGTCCCGGATCCTGCCGGACAACCGGAAGAAATCCCGTTTCGTGGCCATGGCCCTGCACAACCAGTACGATATCAGCCAGCTGGAGGAAAACGACGGCACCCTGGACGCCATCCGGGTGACCTTTCACGATTACGATATCGACGAGGGCCTGGAATTTGGCAGAAAGGTGATGGAGAAGGGTTACCGGCTGTTTGTGAATCCCATCAATATCATGGGCTACCGGGATGCCGCCCTGCTGAAGCTTCTGAAAAAAGTGCGCCAGCTGTCTCCCTACGGATTTTCCATCGTGGACACCTTCGGCTCCATGACCAGAAAGGAACTGACCCGGATTTATTCTCTCTGTGAGAACAATCTGGATAAAAAAACGGTGCTGGGCCTGCATCTCCATGAGAACCTGGCCCTGTCCTTCTCTCTGGCCCAGGATTTTCTGGAGATGCGGGAGACGGGAAGGAAATGCGTGCTGGACGCTTCCCTAAACGGTATGGGAAGGGTGCCGGGGAATCTGTGCATGGAACTGATCATGGATTACATGAATAAAAATTATGGAAAAAAGTATGACATCAACCAGGTACTGGACGCCATCCAGGAACACATCCTTCCCATCCGGCAGCAGGAATCCTGGGGATATTCCACGGAATACTTTCTCTCCGCCAAACACAATCTTCACCGGAATTACGCGGAATACCTGCAGAAAAAAGGGAATCTCACCAGCCGGGATATGAACCAGATCCTGAAGATGATCCCGGAGAAGAAAAAGGCCGCCTTCGACGCGGAGACAGCGGAAAAGCTGTACCGGAAATATGAAAACCGGAAGGTGGATGACGGCGGGGCTCTTTCCCAGCTGGCGGAGGAATTCGGCGGCCGCCGGGCGGTGGTCCTGGCCCCGGGAAAGAGCCTTGAGGAAGGCTGGAAGAAGGTACGTAGCTATATCCGCAAGGAGGGGGCCATCCCGGTCTCCGCCAACTTCTATTTCGACGAGCAGGAGGGCGGTTATGCTTTTTTCAGCAATGCCCGCCGGTATGAGGAATACAAAACCTCCCGGAAGCAGCGCAGCAACGTGATTCTCACCTCCAACGTCTCCGGGGAATACGGCTTTGGCGATCTGGTGATCAATTATGACCGGCTGGCCTACGGGGAAAAATCCTACAGCGCCAACTGCGGAATCCTGCTTCTGCGGCTTTTGGGGCTTTTAGGGGTAAAAGAGGTGGCTCTGGCAGGATTTGACGGCTATGAGGAAGGAAAGGAAAACTATCTTGCCGGGTATTTCGGGGAAGTTTACGGGGCCTGCGCCGGGGACAACCGGCAGATTGCCCGGTGGCTTACGGAAATCCGGGAGCAGATGAAGCTGACCTTTCTGACCCCGTCCCGGTATGAGGAGGAAATGAGATGAAAGAGGCGCTTTCCAAAATCCGCTGTCTGATTCTTGATGTGGACGGCACCATGACCGACGGCGGCGTGTATCTGGACAGTGAGGGAACGGAGATGAAAAAATTCAGCATCCGGGACGGGGCAGGCATCCTGCTTCTTCGGGAGGCCGGCGTTCTTCCTGTGATTCTCACAGGGCGGGAAAGCCTCTGCGTCACCCTCCGGGCCAGGGAGCTGGGAATCCGGCAGGTATATCAGGGTGTGAAAGATAAAAAGGAATTTCTGGAGCGTTTTCAGAAGGAACGGAACCTTTCCCGGCAGGAGACGGCCTATCTGGGCGATGATCTCAATGATCTGGCAGCCATGTCCCTGGCCGCAATCAGCGCCTGTCCCTCTGACGCGGCCACAGGGGTTCTGTCCCGGTGTTCCCTGGTGATGAAGGCCAGGGGCGGGGAGGGGGCCGTGCGGGAATTTGCGGAGCTGGTGCTTTCGGCAAAGGGAGTTCTTTGGGACTGTGCCCGCAGGCTCTGGAATGTGTGAGTGAGAGGTGAGAACAATGAGCGGGTTAAAGGAACGGCTGTACGAAAAAATCGTCAGGAAAAACGAGCGGGTTCGCAGAGCCTATGAGCGGTATGTGATCGGTCATTTAGCGGAGCATCGAAGCCACCGGCTGAAGCACTGGCTGGTGCTGCTTCTTCTGGCCTGGAAATACCGTCCCAGCCAGAAGGGACGGCTCCACCGTATCCAGCTCCTTGGCATTAAAGACGGGCGGGCCACGATCCGCATGGAAAAAATTTTCGGCGCGGTCTGTTATAATCTCTACCGCTCCGAGGACGGCGTCCATTACCGTTTCCTGGCAAAGACGAAGAAGAGCCGGTATAAGACCGGACCTCTGCCTCCGGATACCATTTTCTTTTACAAATTCAAGGTTTCCATGGACGGCTCTTTTTACAGCGACTTTTCGGAGGTGCTCTCCGTCTCCACGGTGGCGGATGAAAATCTGTACTGGGCCCGGAAGCTGGCTGCCCTGAAAGGCGGGGATATAGGCGCGGGCAAACCGGAAGGACAGGGAAAATCCGGCAAGGGACCAAAAGGCCGGCAGACCCACGGGCTGCGGGCGGAGGCCGATCCGGGAGGAGGCGCGTCTCTTTCCTGGGATGCGGCCGCGGGAGCGCTTCACTATAACGTCTACCGGGCCGGGGAGGACGGGGAGTTCCGGTTCCTCGCGCAGACCCGGCAAACCCGGCTGCTGGACGACCGGATCCCTCCCGGCCTTTATTCTTACCGGATCAAATACACCTGCGACAACCGGAAATACCACGATCTGGGAGAGGCCGGACCCGTTAAGACGCAGATTCCCCAGCCCGGCGCAGGGGGAAGGCTGTATGAAAAAGGCCCGGAATCGGAAGCCTCCAACCGGGTGTCTCCCATGAATTTCGCGAAAGGGCTGATGCCCTATCCGGTGATTTCCTTTGACATTTTCGACACCTTGATTTTCCGCCCGTTTTCCGTGCCCTCCGACTTGTTTGTACTGGTGGGGGAACGGCTGGATATCATGGATTTCTGTGAAATCCGGAAAAACGCCGAGCAGCAGGCCAGAAACGACGCTTACCTGAAACGGGGAAACAAAGAGGTGACGCTGCTGCAGATTTACGGATATGTGGCCCGGGAGACGGGCATCGACGCCGAAGAAGGAGCCCGGACGGAGTTTGAGACGGAGCTGTCCCTTTGCCGGCCCAATCCTTATATGCAGACCGTCTACCGGCTCCTTGCGGGTCAGAATAAGACCCTGGCGGCGGTTTCGGACATGTATCTTCCGGAAGCGTGGATGCGGAAGCTTCTGGCCTCCTGCGGCTATGACCAGTGGGACCAGGTGATCGTCTCCTGCGATTATAACTGTTCCAAACGAAACGGCGGCCTGTTCGATATTCTGACGGACCGGTATGAGGGGCAGGAGATTGTCCACGTGGGCGACAATCCCCATTCCGATTATGAAAGCGCCCGGAAAAAGGGGCTGGCGGCCCGGCTGTACCAGAACGTCAACGAGGCGGGAAATGGTTACCGGGCCCTGGGTATGTCCCATCTGGCGGGGAGCGCTTACCGGGGCGTGGTCAATGCCCGGCTACATTCCGGCATGGAGCGTTTCAGTCCTTACTATGAGGTGGGATATGTATACACGGGTATCTATGTGATGGGATTCTGCCAGTGGATTTACCGGTATGCCCGGGAGCATCATCTGGACAAGATCCTGTTTCTGGCCCGGGAGGGAGACCTGTACAGGAAGGTTTTCACACAGATGTACCCGGATTTTCCCACGGAATATGTGCTCTGGAGCCGGGTGCCGGTGGTGAAGACCACCGTGGACAGGAACCGGCATCCGTATCTTCTGCAGCTGGTGCATCACAAGGCCAACGCCCTTTATAAGTCCCGGGTGGGTACCCTGTTCGACCGGGTGGGAATCGGAGAGCTGAAAAAGTATTTTCCTAAATACCGGCTTCATGACAGGGAGTACCTGACGCCGGCCAACGAAAAGGTAGTCTATTCTCTGCTGGTGGATCACTGGCAGGAACTGTGCGGCTGCTACCGGGCGGATCAGGAGGCGGTGCGGGATTATCTTACCCGGATGCTGGCGGGCAGCCGCAGGGCCGCCGTGGTGGACGTGGGCTGGTCGGGAAACAACGTGCTGCAGGTGCGTTATCTGGTGGAGGAGGTATACCATCTGGACTGCCGGATCAGCTGTCTTCTGGCGGCAGCCAGAAATGTCAACGACACCTATATGGCGGCCATGATGCAGAAGCGGCAGGTGGAGACGTATCTGTTCTCCAGCCTGGACAACAAGGGCCTCCACGATCTGCACCAGGCGGGGAATCATCATCTCAATTCCTTCTTTTTTGAGATCCTGACCCAGTCCTGCACGCCCACCTTTCTGGGATTTGACCGGGAGGGGCGTATTCTCTACGACATTCCGGAGGCGGAGAATTACGCGCATAACCGGGAAATTCACCGGGGATGTCTGGATTTTGTCCGGGACTATACCGGGTGGTTTCAGGATTTTCCCTATATGCTGGATATCTCCGGCCATGACGCGTATATGCCGTTTCTGCATTTTGCCGGCCACCTGTCCTGGCTGAGGAAGTATTTCGGCGGCTATATTTTCGGGAGGGATCTGTTTGCCACCCAGGATGGGGCGGTGATGGAGTCCGTCCGCCAGGTGATGGAGAAGGCGAAGCTGTGGGAGGAGGAGAAATATTGATACTATATCAGGCGTTATCATCTTATCAGATTCTGGAATGTATCGTTCACCGGCTGACCTTTCACGCCGGGGAGAAGGCTGAGCTTATGCTGGGCAATTATATTCTGGAGCGGATGCCCCAGTACCGGGAGGCAGCGACGCGGGGATTTTTTGACCGGGTGCTGCTGTTCCGGTACGGCGGTTACCGGGGAGACGAGGAGAAAATTCTGAAAGAGGTGCGGGAGGAATTTCTCTCGGTCTGCGGACGGCGGGCGGAAGAGTACGACAAAATCTACGCGGCGGGGATTCACACCTGGCTGCAGGTGCAGTGGGCCAGGGACGGGATTTCCTTTGCCATGTTTGAGGACGGCAGCGGAGCTCTAAGCCGCCCCTGGATTTTGTCGGACATCCATAAGAAAAGCTCTCCCGACCGGCAGCGGGCGGTGGAAAAATACCATCTGTACGATCATACCAATCCGGTGATCACGGAGAAAATCTGCGATATCCGGTCCCAGAGAGCCGGATTTTCTGATGAGAAGGCGGTGGATTTTCCGGTGCTGGAGGCCTTCGGGAAGCTTTCCGGCAAGTGGAAGGACAGTATCCGGGAGTTTTTCCGGCTGCCCGCGTATGAGGGCTATCAGGATTATGTGCTGCTTCTGACCCAGCAGTTTGCCAATCTGGGGCAGCTGACCTTTCCGGAACAGATTCTCATCTATCAGACCTTGTTTGATTATTTCCTGGAGGATCGGAAGGTGCTGATCAAGCCGCACCCGGACGATATCCTGTATTATCACCGGCTGTTTCCGGAGGCGGAAATTTTAAGAGAGGTGTTTCCGGCGGAGCTTTTGCCCATGGCCTTTGACCGGCTCCCGGAATCCATCTGCACCATCAGTTCCACCGGCATCAATCTGATCCGGCAGGAATTTTCCCGCTGTCTGAAATTCAACGCTGCCTATGAACAAAATTTTCATTTCCTTCCCGTTTACTATATGGCGATGGCGGCGGCCAAGGCGCTGGGATTTACCCGGATCTGGACGGCAGGGGTGGATCCGCTGCCGTTTCAGAATCTGGCCGGATGGAACCGCAGATTCGCGGACGCGTTTCAGATCAGCCCCTCCCTTGAGGAACTGTCCGGGGAGGTCATCTGCTTCTGGGACGGCAGCGGGGACGGGCAGGATCCCTGGGAGATGCCTGACCGGGTCCGGGCGGTGCTGTTTCTCAATACGGACGGGCAGTACGGCATGTACCGGCCCGGGCAGGGGGAGAAAGAGAAATTCCTTTCCATGCGGCCGCTTTCCATACAAAAAAGGCGGCTTAAGGCGGGACAGTGCCGGTCGGAGGAATACTGGGACAGCGAGGACTGTCATACCATTTATTTTTACAGTAAGGAGGCGCGTCTTATGAGCCAGAGCAGTAAAATCAGAGAATCCAAAACGCTGCCTTATACGGGATCCGAACTTTCCTTCGTGGAAATGAGCGATGAGCAGATTCGTATCCGTATGCTGGAGGGCATCCTGGCGGCCACGGAACGGCGGCTGCTGGAGTATATCGGGACGGAAAAGGAACTTCGGCGGCAGCTTAAGGAACTGACGAAGGATAAGGAGCCTTCCCGCTCATGAGGGTGGACAGGGATACCTTTCCGGAAATGACAGCCAGGGGTCAGGTGGTGACGGCGGGAACGCTTTGGCTGGGCCATCCCAGAAGGTGTCCGCGGCTGTTTCTGGAGACGCCGTTATATCTGGGAGAAGGCTGCCGGCTGGAGGTGGGATTTGTGGGCATGGGTACCCAGGTGGGAAATGATACCTGGGTCCGCCGTTGCCGGCGCATCGGGAGATTTTCCGTCATCGGGGAACGCTGCCGGATCGGAGCGGCCTATGGGGCGGATACCGGAGAGCTTCCCGTCTGTGCCATGATCCGCAGCCGGCAGGGCTGGTGGGGCGATGCCGTCCGGACAGAGCATCCGGTTCTTTCAGAAAAACGTCCGCCGACGGTGATCGGAAATGATGTGTGGATCGGGGACGGAGCCGTGATCCTGGAGGGAGTAACTGTCGGGGACGGCGCAGTGATTGCTCCGCTGGCGCTGGTGGCGGCTTCGGTGCCCGAAGGCGCCCTGGTCTGCGGAAATCCCGGTCATATTGCCGGATACCGGTATGAGAAAGCATTTCCCTGGTGGAATTACGGAAGCGCACTGCTTGAGAAAACTGATTTTTCCGTGCTCAGCGGCCGGGAGGATTTTTTCAGGAACGCTGCCGAAATGGCCCGGCATCAGGCGCCGGTGCCTTTGGAGAGAACGGGCTTTCTGCTGTCCCATCGCCAGGGAATCTGCTCGGTGTGGCGGACGGGTGCGGAGGGAAAGAAACTTTGCTATCAGATTCCCTGTCAATGAGCGGATAGCCGGTCTCATTGACGGGATTGTAACAGTGAAGCCTGAAGGCTGAACTGTAACGTGGGATTGTAACAGCGAAGGAGGAGTGAGATGAAAATACATGCCGGTTTTCCATTTCCCGCAGGAGGCGGGCAGGGAATTACCATTACCGGGGACGCGGCCGAGATCTGTTACGCTTCCGGCATGGAATGTGTCTGTGAGGCTCCGGTGCGGTTCTGCTCCGGCGTGCGGGTGGATGCAGGGTTTATCGGAGCGTTTTCCTTTTTCAACCAGCAGTGCAGTATGCGTTTTGTGGAGTCCATCGGCCGTTTCGGCCTGTTCGGGCCGGAGGTGGTCACCGGGGGCGCCGTCCATCCGGTGGAATCTGTCAGCACCCATC
>HHCFR02800__coassemble_1177_pt1 | contig 28956 bp, 27 predicted proteins | sample HHCFR02800__metabat2_high_PE_078 | metagenome-assembled genome bin HHCFR02800
CTTATTTCAACTGCCCTTCCACCAACTCCGGAATCTTCGCGATGGCTTCCCCGATCTTCTCCGGGTTCTTTCCTCCGGCCTGGGCCATGTTGGGACGGCCGCCTCCGCCGCCTCCCACGATGGCTGCGGCAGCCTTGATCAGGTTGCCCGCATGAGCGCCTTTCTCCATGGCTCCGGGAGTTGCCATGGCCAGCAGGCTCACCTTTCCTCCCATGGAGGAAGCCAGAACCACCACGCCTTCTCCCAGCTTCTCTTTCAGCTGATCACCCAGATCCCTCAGGCCGTTCATGTCCACGCCATCCACTGCGGCAGCCAGAACCTTCACGCCTTTTACTTCCGTCACCTGATCGGTAACGTCTCCCAGGGATTCCTGGGCCAGTTTGCTCTTTAAGGATTCGTTCTCACTCTGCAGCTCTTTCACTTCTTTCAGCAGATGCTCTGCCCGGTCAGAAAGCTCCGCAGGAGTGGTTTTCAGTGTTTTTGCCAGTTGATGAAGGTTCTCCTCCATCTGACGGTAATACTGAATCACGTTGTTTCCGGTCAGCGCTTCAATACGCCGCACGCCGGCGGCCACGCCTGACTCAGAAACAATTTTAAACAGGGTGATCTGGCTGGTGTTGGCCACATGGGTTCCGCCGCAGAGCTCCTTGGAGAACTCGCCCATGGAAACCACCCGGACCTTCTCGCCGTATTTCTCACCGAACAGCGCCATTGCGCCGGATTTCTTTGCTTCCTCAATGCCCATCACCTGAGTCACCACCGGAAGCGCCGCCTGGATCTCCTGGTTTACCAGAGCCTCCACCTTCTGGATTTCCTCTGCCGTCATGGGCTGGAAATGGGCGAAGTCAAAGCGCAGGCGGGTGGGGGTTACCAGAGAACCTTTCTGCTCCACGTGGGAGCCCAGAACGGTCTTCAGAGCCTTCTGCAGCAGATGGGTGGCACTGTGGTTCTTGCAGGTGTCCGCGCGGCCTGCCGGATCCACCTGAAGGGTCACCTGGTCATTTACGGAAATCATGCCGGATTCCATCACGCCCACATGGCCGTATTTTCCGCCCCGCAGATGGATGGTATCCTCCACACGGAACAGGCCGTTTTCGGTGCGGATCACGCCGGTATCTCCCTCCTGTCCGCCCATGGTGGCATAGAAGGGAGTCTTCTCCACGAAAATGGTTCCCCGCTGTCCTTCCATCAGAGCATCCACCAGCTCGTCCTCTGTGGTAAGCACCGTCACTTTGGAAGTATCCTCCAGTCTGTCATAACCGGTAAATTCGGTGGTGACAGACACATCAATCTGATCGTAAACCGTGGCGTCCGCGCCCATGTAGTTGGTCACCTCACGGCTCTTTCTGGCGCGGGTCCGCTGTACCTCCATCTCCTTTTTGAAGCCTTCCTCATCGATGGAATAGCCCTTCTCCTCCAGAATTTCCCTGGTCAGATCCATGGGGAATCCGTAGGTATCGTACAGTTTGAAAGCATCCTGGCCGTTCAGCACGCTCTGGCCGGAAGCTTTCATCTCCTCCTCCATGTCGGAGAGGATCTTCAGACCCTGGTCGATGGTCTTGTTGAACTGGCCTTCCTCATTGTTCAGTACATTGACAATGAAATCCTTCTTCTCTTCCAGCTCCGGATAACCGTCCCTGGAGCCTTCGATTACAGCCAGCGCCAGGTCAGACAGAAATTTACCCTGAATACCCAGCAGGCGGCCATGACGGGCAGCCCGGCGGATCAGACGGCGCAGCACGTAGCCCCGTCCCTCGTTGGTGGGCATAACGCCGTCGGAAATCAGGAAGGTGGCGGAACGGATATGGTCCGTGATCAGACGGATGGAAACATCCGCTTCGTGGTCTGCTCCGTAGGTTTTTCCCGCGATCTCGCAGACCCGATTTCTCAGGGCACAGACGGTATCCACGTCAAAAATGGAATCCACGTCCTGTACCACCACGGCCAGACGCTCCAGGCCCATGCCGGTGTCGATATTTTTCTGTTTCAGGGTGGTGTAGTTGCCTTCCCCGTCGTTTTCAAACTGGGTAAATACGTTGTTCCACACTTCCATGTACCGGTCGCAGTCGCAGCCCACGGTGCATCCCGGTTTGCCGCAGCCGTATTTTTCTCCCCGGTCATAGTAGATCTCGGAACAGGGACCGCAGGGGCCTGCCCCGTGCTCCCAGAAGTTGTCCTCCTTGCCGAAACGGAAAATCCGCTCCGCAGGGATGCCTACCTCTTTATTCCAGATATCAAAGGCCTCGTCATCCTCCAGATACACGGAAGGATACAGGCGGTCCGGATCCAATCCCACCACCTGGGTCAGAAATTCCCAGGACCAGGCGATGGCCTCTTTCTTAAAATAATCTCCGAAGGAAAAGTTGCCCAGCATCTCAAAGAAGGTGCCGTGGCGGGCTGTTTTTCCCACGTTCTCAATATCACCTGTCCGGATACATTTCTGACAGGTGGCCACACGGGTTCTGGGCGGGATCTCCGCTCCGGTAAAATACGGTTTCAGAGGAGCCATTCCCGCATTGATCAGCAGAAGACTTTTGTCATTCTGGGGAACCAGGGAAAAACTCTTCATCACCAGATGACCCTTGCTCTCAAAAAAATCCAGAAACATCTGACGAAGCTCATTTACTCCATACTTTTTCACTGTTCGATCCTCCTTAGGTACATAACCGCCGCAGACGGATCCGCTGTTTTCGCCGCGGACCATCCCGGAGGACGGACCGCGGCGGCAAATCGACTGCCGGCGGCATCACATTCTATTTATTTTATCACACATGATGCTTTCTGACAATAGACGGTCCATGTGGATTTTTCATAACAGATAACCATTATTTTTCCACACAGATTTTTTTGAATTTCTTCTTTCCTCTCTTCAGCACCAGGCCATCTCCCGGGATGTCCGCTTTTGCCACTTTATGGTAAATGTCGGTGATTTTTTCCCCGTCCACGGAAACTCCGCCCTGCTGGATGGCTCTTCTTCCTTCAGAGCGGGAAGTCACCAGCTCTGCCTTGCACAGCAAAGAAATCAGGTCGATATTCTCCTCGTCATCAAAGTCTTCCGCCGTCAGGATTGTGGTGGGCATCTCGGCGGCATTTCCTGTTCCAAACAGGGCTCTGGCGCCTTCCTGGGCTTTCTTCGCCTCTTCTTCCCCGTGTACCAGGGCGGTCAGCTCGTAGGCCAGAATTTCCTTTGCCTGGTTCAGCTGGCTTCCTTCCCATTTATCCATCTCGTCGATCTGCTCCAGGGGCAGGAAAGTCAGCATACGGATACATTTCAGCACGTCGGCGTCCGCTACATTTCTCCAGTACTGGTAGAAGTCGAAGGGAGAGGTCTTGTTGGGATCCAGCCATACGGCGCCGGACTGGGTTTTGCCCATCTTTTTACCCTCGGAGTTCAGAAGCAGGGTGATGGTCATGGCGCAGGCGTTTTTGCCCAGCTTTCTCCGGATCAGCTCCGTGCCGCCCAGCATGTTGCTCCACTGATCATCGCCGCCGAACTGCAGGTTGCAGCCGTATTTCTGGAACAGCATGTAGAAGTCGTAGCTCTGCATGATCATGTAGTTGAACTCCAGGAAGCTCAGTCCCCGCTCCATCCGCTGTTTGTAGCACTCTGCCGTCAGCATCCGGTTTACGGAGAAATGCGGTCCCACTTCCCGCAGCAGGTCAATGTAATTCAGATCCAGCAGCCAGTCCGCGTTGTTGACCATCAGGGCCTTTCCATCGGAAAAGTCGATGAAACGCTCCATCTGTTTCTTAAAGCAGTCACAGTTGTGCTGAATGGTCTCCGGCGTCATCATGGAACGCATATCCGTCCGGCCGGAGGGATCACCGATGTAGCCGGTTCCTCCGCCGATCAGGGCGATGGGCTTGTTTCCTGCCATCTGCAGCCGTTTCATCAGGCACAGCGCCATGAAATGTCCCACGTGAAGGCTGTCCGCCGTGGGATCAAAGCCAATGTAGAAAGTGGCTTTCCCGTTGTTCACCAGTTCTCTGATTTCTTCCTCGTCCGTTACCTGCGCGATCAGGCCTCTGGCCTGAAGCTCTTCGTAAATTTTCATATTGTGTTTTCCTCCTTCACTGTCTGCGGCCTCGATGGGCCTTGCGGGATTCCTTTGACATTCTCTGTGTTTCTTCCTGATCTGGAGCCTTTGATTTTCAGATCCGGTTTTTCCGGTTCCGGCCTTTTCCGGATTTGCGCTCTGGCGGTTTCGTTCACAGCGCCGCCATGGAATCCTGCTTCCGATTCGTTACATAAAAACGGGACCTTACGCCCGCCCTTTTTAGGACGGGAATAAGATCCCGTGTTACCACCTAAATTCACAGAAAGCTCGCGCTTCCTGCCTCAGCAAGTACAGCCCATCCGGCAATACTCTGACCCGTATAACGGAGGTCCTTCCGTCGCAGCCTACTGGTTTCCTTTCGGTGCGAGGCTCCGAGATGTATTCACAGCAAGCACTGCGCGGCCCTCTCACCAGCCGGTACCTCTCTGTGCGCTTTCTTCCTGCTACTTCTTCTCTTCGCTGCCTTTGTTGTTTTTGTTTGGCAGTAAATGTTCCGGTTTTCTTGTATATTAGCTTTGCTGTTTACCGTTTTTACTGCTCAGGTAAAAGTATACAAAGGGATTTTTCCATTGTCAAGAGGGAGATTTCGCTTTATAGGACGCTTCCCTTTATTTAGCCGCTTTTTCCTTCCCCCGGAAAACCAAACTTATATTTCCACAAAAACCATTTTCCCCTTTTCATCAGCCCCCGGCATTCTGTGGCTGATCCGCAGTTCCATATCCTCCGGCGTTTCTCCCTTCCAGAATGACGGAGTAAAGCAGTCTCCGGGAATGGTGAAATACACATGGCGGTGTTCTCCTGGCTGGACTGTGATGACGAGGGATACAAGGCTTTCCCAATCATCACAGATTCTTCCCCAGACATGAACCTGCGCGGTCACCGGAGCCTCCGCTCCATTGACGATTCCGCCCAGCACATTCAGGGACTGCCCCGGGCGGACACATTCCCGGCTGGGGATGGCATCGATATACTGAAACGGTTCTTTTTCTTCCACTGCATTGGGATTCCATCCGCATCTTTGCGCTTCCTTGACCAGTAGCGGCTGGATCAGGGGATATGTCAGCATCGTCGGATCCTCCGGTGTCCGGCTCAAAAGACAGGTCTGCGCGATTTCACTGTGCAGTTCTTCCTCCATGGCATAAACCCGGGCAACGTACAGCATTCCGTATGTACGGGAAAGCGTACCCTCCGCATCCTCTGTCACACAGTATGCACATACCGGACGCAGCCAGAATTCCACAGCTCCCGTTTCCTCAGAAAGCTCCCGGGCCGCCGTCTCATGAATGGTTTCTCCTTCTTCCCGGTGTCCTCCCGGTATTTCCAGGGTATTTCGATCCCGGTGTCTGCAAAAAATCAACTTTCCCTCATACACTGCGATAATCACCGCAAACCGCAGCAGTTCATCCTGCACGCTTTCCTGAAAACTTACCTTCAGTGCCATAAATATCCTCCGTTTCCCGTACGCTTCTATTTTAAAACCAAAATACATACGACAGTAATTTCTGACACCTATTATACCCGAACAAAACTCCGATTTCAACGAACCTCCATGTATCGTACTGGTTGACTTTTTTCCGGCAAGTCAACTTTCATTCCCTTGCCTTTTTGATTTACAGAGGGTACGATACAGATGAAACAATGGATACACGCTCTCCATTGTCGCAAATGGCAGGCGGATCCTCCCATGCGGACGATCTGCCGGAAAGGAGATTCTTATGACAGAAATCAGAATCGGTGATAATATTTTCCGGCTTCGGAAACAGGCCAAAATCACCCAGGAAGAGCTGGCTTCCTTTCTGAACCTCACCAAAGCCTCTGTCTCCAAATGGGAAACGGGGCAGAGCCTGCCGGATCTGCTTCTTCTGCCGCAGATCGCAGCATTTTTTGATGTGACCGTGGATCAGCTGATCGGATACGAACCGCAGCTGTCGGAGCAGCAGATCCGGAAAATCTATCAGGAACTGTCCGGAGATTTTGTAAAGCTTTCCTTTAACGAAGCCATTGAAAAATGCAGGAAAATGGTGAAAACCTACTACGCCTGCTATCCATTTCTTTATCAGATTGGAAATCTGTGGCTGAATCATGTTTCCCTGGCCGCCTCCCCAAAGCAGCAGGAGGAACTCCTCCGGGACATCCTGCAGCTATATAACCGGGTACTCACCGGCAGCCGGGATGCCCAATTGCAGGCGGATGCCCGGATAATGAAGGCCTTGATTCTTATGATGCTGGGAGAAGCGCAGGAAGCCGCCAGGCTTCTGGAACCCATGACACACCCTCAGCGCCTGCAGAATCAGTGCGGATCCCTGGTCATTCAGGTTTTCCAAATGCTGGGACAGGACCAAAAAGCCCGCAGTACCGCCCAGATTCAGTGCTATCTGCACCTGCAGCAGCTTCTGGATATAAGTGTCCGGCTCCTGGAGCTGGAACAGATGGATGAGAAGAAAGGGCTGGAAACCATCCGCCGCTTACGTCAGCTGATTGAAACGTGGCAGCTGGAAAAACTGATGCCGAATCAGACGCTGAAATTCTTCTACCAGTCCGCAGTATTCTTCTGCTGTCACGGCAAACGCGAGGAGGCTCTTACCTGGCTGGATGCCTTTGTTCAAGGCAGTATGGCCCTCTGCCGTGATGATCTGAAGCTTGCGGGGGATGATTATTTTACGCTGGTGGAGGAATGGTTTGAGCAATCCGCTCTGGGCACAGCTCCGCCCCGCAGTCCCCGGCTGATCCCGGAAAACATCCTGCAGGCTTTAAAGGCCCCTCAGCTGGCCTCCCTGTCGGACAATCCCCGGTTTATTTTCTGGATAGAGCAAATGGAAAAAATACTGAAAAGGAGGAGCATCTGATGAGATTATCCGATATTCTGCCGTTTCTGATCCCGCTGATTATCGTCCAGCTGGGTCTGCTGGCCTATACGCTGCATCACATTTTTACCCATTCCCACTACCGGCGGGGAAACCGTATGCTGTGGGTCATCATCGTTCTGGTTGGAATGGAATTTGTCGGCCCTGTCTGCTACTTTCTTTTAGGCGCCGGAAAGGAGGATTAGATGGATGTACTCAGTTTTTCCCATGTCAGAAAATCCTTCGGCAGCCGTCAGGTGCTGAAGGATCTTACCTTCCGGGTGCCGGAGCACTCCATCTACGGCTTTATCGGCCCTAACGGCGCCGGAAAAACCACCTCCATGCGGCTGGCCCTGGGACTTTGCGCGCCGGACGCCGGAGAGATCACTGTCTGCGGACAAAAGGTTCGTCCGGGCAAATTCTCGCCGGGGCGGCTGGTGGGATATCTGCCGGATGTGCCGGAATTCTACGGCTATATGACGCCGGCAGAATATCTGGATCTGGCCGGTTCCATTGCAGGTACTGGCCGGTGCGAAAGAAGGAAACAGATTTCCCGGCTTCTGGAACTGGTAAGGCTGGCGCCGGACCGGAAAATCCGTGGTTTTTCCCGGGGGATGAAACAACGTCTGGGAATCGCCCAGGCATTGTTGGGAAATCCGCGGCTTCTGATCTGTGATGAACCCACCTCCGCCCTGGACCCCGCAGGCAGGGTGGAAATCCTGGAAATCCTGCAGAAAGTGCGGGACACCACCACCGTCATTTTCTCCACTCACATTCTTTCGGATGTGGAGCGCATCTGCGACTCCATCGGCGTACTTTCCGGCGGAACGCTGGCCTTTTCCGGCTCCATGCAAAAAGTACGGCAGCTTCCCAGAAACCCCGGATTTGTCGTGGCATTTGCCACAAAGGAGGAGGCTTCGCATTTTCTCCTGCTGATGCCCGGAGGAATCCGGGAGGATGAAAAAGGGGATCCCGGCGTACTGCGTTACGAACATGCAGATACCAAAGCATTTCAGAAAGCCATGCAGCTGATGGTCTCCTCCAATCTTACGCCGATCCGGATGGAACAGCGGGAATCCACACTGGAGTCTGTATTTTTCAAAGCAACGGCTCCGCATGACGGGAGGTGAATACGGATGATCTGTCTCGCATTTCTGAAAAAGGAGGGAATGGAGCTGGTCCGGACCGGCAGACTGCCGGTACTCCTGATGATTTTTACCTTATTCGGTATCCTGAATCCGGCGCTGGCAAAGCTTACCCCCTGGCTGTATGATACCCTGGCGGAGTCCATGGCCAGTCAGGGACTCATTCTCACTGATATTTCCGTGGATGCTCTCACTTCCTGGAATCAGTTTTACAAAAACATTTCCCTGGCAGTGATCGTCTTCTCTGTAATGATTGCAGCTCCTCTGGCAGAGGAATACAAAAAACAGACCCTGATTCCTCTGATGGCCAGGGGACTGACGCTTCCCACTGCAGCCTGTGCCAAAGCGGCAGCAGCAGTAATCACCTGGACACTCTGTTACTGGCTCTGTTTTCTGATCACCTGGCTTTACAATCTCTGGTTCTGGGGAAATAAAGATATCAGCCATACATTGGCAGCAGCAGCTTTTATCTGGTTATTCGGTTTATGGGTAACTACCCTGCTGTTTTTAGGTTCCGTGCTGTTTCGCTCCGTTTCAGGAGCCTTGCTGATGGCCGCAGCGGGCGCACTGGCCGGATGGATTCTGACGCTGTTCGCAAAAACAGCCGCCTGGTCGCCCATGCAGCTGCTTTCGGCAGGAACTCTCTTAAACCTCCGGACACTGCCGGAGGATTATAAAAAGGCGGCTCTCGCCGCCCTGGTAACCGGTCTGGCCGCATTTGGGTCTGCTCTGCTGGTTTCACGGAAACAAAGCGCTCTGTAAAGCTCAGACCCCGGGATCCACCAGCAGATTCTCCCCGTCCGCCGCCGTGGTGGCCAGCGTATCGCAGCGTTCGTTTAAAGGATGCCCCGCGTGGCCCTTCACCCAGATGAAGGTGACCTGGTGGGGCGCCTTTGCTTTCAGGAGACGCTGCCACAGATCCACGTTTTTCACCGGTTCATTTTTTCCTCTCTTCCAGCCTTTTTTGATCCAGCTGTCAATCCAGTGCTGGTTGAAGGCGTCCACCAGGTATTTGGAATCGGAATACAGCTCCACCTGGCAGGGGCGCAGCAGCGCTTCCAGACCCACGATGGCCGCCATCAGCTCCATACGGTTGTTGGTGGTTCTTTGGTAGCCGGCGGAAAGCTCCCGCTCATGGAGTTTTCCCTGGCTGTCTGTATAATGGAGGACACAGCCATATCCTCCCGGCCCGTCCGGATTTCCCCGGGCGGAACCGTCTGTATAAATTTTAACTAACATACCCTTTCCTTTCTCAGCTCCACACGCCGGTCTCCTCAAACCTTCTGGCGGCTTCCCTGGCATCCCGGACAATCTTCGGGTCGTAGCCAATCAGTTCCAGAAGCCGGATGGCGTTCCGGGTGGTGGCTCTTCCCTCTTTCAGCTGATAGTTGAAAATCACATCGTTGTCCCGGATTTCCTCCTCAAAATGGTAGTTGTCGTAACAGTCCTCCAGAATATAGGACAGCTCGATATCGTGGGTGGCCGCCAGCGGCAGCACGTTGGGGGCAGCCAGAGAACGAAGGATCCGGGAGGAGGCGGCGATCCGCTCGATGGTGTTGGTTCCACGCAGCACCTCATCCACAATACACAGCACCGGCTCCTGCTTTTCACATTCCTGCAGAATCCGCTGCAGGGATTTGATTTCCACAATGTAATAGCTCTCTCCGCCCTCCAGGTCATCCCGAAGCGCCATGGAGGTCATCACCTTCACGAAATTTCCCCGGAATGTCCGGGCCGGACAGGTGTGGATGGTCTGCGCCAGCAAAGCCTGGATGGCCACCGTTTTCAGGAAGGTGGATTTTCCGGAGGCGTTGGAGCCGGTCACCAGGATTCCCCGCTCCATCCGGACACTGTTGGGCACCGGATCGGCAATCAGCGGGTGGTACAGCTCCTTTGCCTCAAGAAATGTGGGGCTGTCCGCCTCCCGTTCCCAAAGCTCGGGAACCGCGTAACAGGGCAGATATTCCCGGAAGGAAGCCGCCGCGATCAGGGCGTCCAGTTCTCCCATGGCGGCAAACAGATCCTCCACATCCCCCTCATGGCCTTCCACAAACCGGAGCATGGAGTAAAATTTGATCATATCCACATGAAACAGCACCTTCAGATAGGACAGGACAAAGGCCTCCAGGCCGTCCTGAATCGCGCTGGAAGAGGACACCAGAAAGGCGCCTCTGCGGAATCCCTTCATCTTCTCTCTGGCCGCCGCGATCCGGTCCAGATAGGACTGGATCTCCGGGTTCCGGACGGACGCGAAGCCGTCCGCCGCCTTCAGCAGCCGGAGAATACAGCCGAAGCAGTTGAGATAAGGCTCCACGTTTTTGGAATCCCTCATGTGGATATAGCCGTTGAAACACATTACCAGCAGCAGAAATGTAGCCGCCTTGAGAGGATCAAAAAACAGCCCCACAATACAGGCCAGCGTCAGACAGGCCAGAAATATATACTTGAACACATGGCGGCGGGGTACATCCTTCAGCACATGGATGTAATCCGTGATGGAAATATTTCCGATCTTTTTCACCTTCCCGGCCTGGGTCTGCACCTGAATTCTCTCCCTCTCATGAGTCCGGAAATATTCGATCATCCGCTCCCGCTCATCAAGCACCCGGGAATCAAACTCCGGGAACCGGAGCATCCGGTACAGAACATCTTCCCCGCAGGAGGAGACGGTGGTGTTCAGCAACATGAAAATCTGATCCATCCCCAGATCATTCCAGGTGATATCGTCCACCATGAACCGCTCTCCCTCATGATGCTTCGCGTAATGGGAAATGCTCTCCAGCTCCTCCCAGGTATATTCCCGGTCTGCCACAGAGCCCCAGAGGCGGTGCACCTTGGCAAGAAACCATTTTCTCTGCTGCCTCTTGTCCCGCCAGATTAAAAGTCCGGCCAGCACTACAATCGCCGCCGCGACCGCGAGAATCATTGTATTTTCCGCTGTCATATTCCTACCTGTCTGTCCTTTCCGGCCCTTACGCCTGTTTCAGATATTCTTCAAACACCCGCAGGGTCTCGTCGGTGGTCTCCCCGGTATGAGTATCGGAGAGGAACATGGCCTCGAACTGGGAGGGTCCCAAATGAATACCATGGGACAACATAAACCGGAAGTATTCCGCGAATTTTTCTGTATCCGCCGTCTGGGCATCCTCATAGTTTTTCACATCCTGGCCCGTAAAATACAGACAGCCCAGGGATCCCACATGATTCACCCTCCAGGGCTTCTCATACTTCTCCACCAGACATTCCATGCCACCGTAGAGACGCTGTCCCTGCTCCTGCATACCGGTATAGATTTCCGGATGCTCCCAGAGAATCTGAAGCTGGGTGATGCCCGCCGCCATGGCCACGGGATTTCCGCTTAAGGTACCTGCCTGGTAAACGCCGCCCACAGGGGATACCATTTCCATGATTTCCCGTTTTCCTCCGTAGGCTCCCACCGGCATGCCGCCGCCGATGATTTTTCCATAGGTGACAAGATCCGCCTGGATGCCAAAATACTCCTGGGCGCCGCCGAAGGCCAGCCGGAATCCGGTGATCACCTCATCAAAAATCAGCACGGTCCCCTCCCGGGTACAGAGCTGGCGCAGCCGGGACAGAAACTCCGGATCCGGCAGCACTACGCCCATGTTGGCCGCCACCGGCTCCACGATCACCGCCGCGATCTGGCCGGGGAATTTTTCAAACAGGGCCTCCACGCTCTCCAGATTGTTGTATACCGCCGTCAGCGTATCCTTTGTGCAGCCCTGGGGCACGCCCAGGCTTCCCGGCACACCGGCGGTCATGACGCCGGAGCCCGCCTTCACCAGCAGGGCGTCGGAATGGCCATGGTAGCAGCCGGCGAATTTCACGATCCGGTCTCTCCCCGTATAGCCTCTGGCCGCCCGGATGGCGCTCATCACCGCCTCGGTTCCGGAATTGACCATGCGGATCATCTCCACCGAAGGAATCCGGGATGTGATAAATTCCGCCATCTCCACTTCAATCTCCGTGGCGGCGCCGAAGCTCAGGCCGTTTTCCGCCCGGCGGATCACCGCGTCCAGCACCTGACGGTTGTTGTGGCCCAGAATCATGGGGCCCCAGGAGCCGATGTAATCGATATATTTCTTTCCGTCCACGTCAAAAATATACGGGCCCGAAGCGCCCTCTATAAACCGGGGCGTCATCCCCACCGAGCCATAGGCCCGCACCGGGCTGTTGACGCCGCCCGGAATCACTTTTACCGCCCGCTCAAACAGTTCCTCTGATCTTCCCATCAGCCGATTCTCCCTTCGTCCATGCATTTTGCCAGCTCCTCCGCGTAGTAGGTGATGTAGATCTGCGCCCCTGCCCGGTACGCGCCCACCGCCATCTCACAGAGAATCTGTTCCTCGTCCACCCAGCCGTTGGCCGCCGCGGCCTTCACCATGGCGTACTCTCCGCTGGTGCTGTAGGCTGCCACCGGCACGTTGGTGACCTCTTTCACCTTTGTAATCATATCCAGATAGGCCAGAGCCGGCTTCACCATCACGATGTCCGCCCCTTCCTCCACATCCAGCAGCGCTTCCTTTACGCCTTCCCGGCTGTTGTGGGGATCCATCTGGTAGCTCTTCCGGTCTCCGAAGGCCGGCGCGGAGCCTGCCGCCTCACGGAAAGGTCCGTAAAAAGCGGACGCGTATTTTACCGCGTAGGACATGATGGGAGTCTCCTTGTGGCCGTTGGCGTCCAGAAGCCGCCGCATGGCCAGGATTCTTCCGTCCATCATATCGGAAGGCGCCACCATATCCGCTCCCGCCTGAACATGGGACAGGGCGGTCTTTGCCAGAAGCTCCACCGTGCTGTCATTTTCCACCTCATGGCCGCAGAGCATGCCGCAGTGGCCGTGGGAAGTGTACTCGCACAGGCAGACGTCCGTCACGCAGTACAGATCCGGAAAATCCCGCTTCATCTGGCGGATGGCCCGCTGCACAATTCCGTCCTCAGCGTAGGCCTGGCTGCCCTTCTCATCCTTCACGTCGGGGATTCCAAACAGAAGTACACTTCCCACCCCCGCCTTTACCAGGCTTTCCAGCTTATAGGACAGCTGGTCCAGGGAATACCGGTACTGGCCGGGCATGGAGGGAATCTCCTCCCGGATGCCGGATCCCTCCCGGACAAATATGGGATACATCAGGGAGGACTTATCCATCCTGGTTTCCCTCACCATTTTCCGCAGAAATACGTCTCCTCTCAGTCTTCTGGGTCTTTTGATCAATTCCATCACGCACATCTCCTTCTTACGTTTATATGTTTCCTTCCGCCTCCAGCCGGATTACCAGTTCCACCACACTGTCCACCGTGGCCTTTTCGGCCGTGTAGGCAGTCATCCCCAGCTGGCGGGCCGCCTGGCAGGTCTGACGGCCGATACAGGCGGCCTTCACCTTTGTGAAATCCAGATCCGGGCAGGCATTGGCAAAGCCCCGCACCGTGGACGCGCTGGTGAACACGGCGCAGGAAATTTCCCCACGGGCAAATTCCCCTGCCTCGTCGATGAGGTCCTGGGTATGGTAAACGGTATCGTAGGTGGCCAGATCCTCCACCACAAGATCCGGCCGCGCCGCCAGCGCCTCCAGAATCTCCCGGTTTCCGATGGCCGCCCGGGGCAGCAGGATTTTCGCATTGGGCTCGCATACCCGCGCCAGCTCCTGTCCCAGGGAAGCCCCGTCGTAGGTCTGGGGCATCAGATCCGGGAAAATTCCTCTCGCCCTGAGGGCCCGGGCCGTTCCGCCGCCCAGGGCGGCAATCTTCATGGAGCCCAGCACCCGCACATCCTTCTGCATTTTGCGCAAAAATTCATCGAAAAAGATGTCCACGCCGCTGGGGCTGGTGAATACCAGCCACTGGTACTCCTCCAGCCGCGCCAGGCAGTCCAGCACCCGCTGCCGGTCCTTTACAGGCTCCACGGAAATGGCCGGAAGCTCCAGCACTTCCGCCCCCAGAGTCCGCAGTTTCTCCGCCATGGAGGAAATCAGCTTTCTGGGACGGGTGACCACTGCCTTGACCCCGGCAAGGGGCAGCTTCTCATACCAGCCGAACCGCTCTGCCAGAGAGCATACCTTGCCCACCACGATGATGGCAGGCGTGCGGATGCCGGCCTTTTGGGCTGCTTCGGGAAGATCTGCCACCGTAGCCACAACCCGGCGCTGGCCGGCAGTGGTTCCCTGCTGCAGCACAGCCGCGGGCATGGCCGGATCCATTCCCGCCTCCAGAAGGCCCCGGCAGATATCCGGCAGGGCCTTTAAGCCCATCAGGAAGACCAGGGTTCCCTTCGTCTCCTTCAGGGCTTTAAAATCGATATCGTAGGCTTCCCCCGCCTTCTTGTGTCCCGTAATCACATGGACGGAGGAGCAGAAATCCCGGTGGGTCACAGGGATCCCGTTGTAGGCAGGCACCGCGATACAGGAGGTGACGCCGGGAACCACCTCGTAGGGAATCCCCGCCTCCGTAAGCAGCTCCAGCTCCTCGCCGCCTCTTCCGAACAGAAACGGATCTCCTCCTTTTAAGCGCACCACCCGCAGGCCCTTCCTGGCTTCCTCAAGCAGCACCTGGTTGATCTCCTCCTGGGGCATGGTGTGGTTTCCGGCCCGTTTGCCCACATTGATCCGGCGGGCGCTCTCCGGCACCATGGCGAGAACTCCGTCTCCCACCAGGCTGTCATAAACCACCACTTCCGCCCGGGCCAGCACATTGGCTCCTTTGATAGTCAGAAGCCCCGCGTCTCCCGGTCCGGCTCCCACCAGCCATACTTTTCCTGTACTCATAACCGGTCTACCTCCTCCTTCAGCTGTCCGGCCAGCCGGATTCCCAGCGCTTCCGCTTCTCCGATGCCGCCCTGTATTGCCGCTTTCTTCCATTTTCCGGACTGTTCGTTATAGTAAAGGCCGGTGAGGCACAGTTCATCCCCCCGCACCTGGGCATGAGCCGCCACCGGCGAGGAACAGCCCCCGTTCAGGGTACGGACAAATGCCCGCTCCGCCGTTGCCGCCACCCGGGCCTCCCCGTCGTCATAGCCCGCCAGGAAGCCATAATCCTCCCCGGCTCTTCCCTGCACCGCCAGGATTCCCTGACCTGCGGCGGGAAGAATTTCCTCCACGGAAAAATACCGGGAAATCCTGTCCTCAAGTCCCAGCCTCTTCAGTCCAGCCGCCGCCAGCACCAGAGCTCCGTACTGTCCCGCGTCCAGTTTGGAAAGGCGGGTGAGTACATTTCCCCGGACACTGGCAAAGGTGGCCTGGGGGAACAATTCCTTAAGCTGCAGAACCCGGCGCAGGCTGGAACAGCCGATGGGCTTCTGAAAATCCACCTCCTTGGCCCCCGCGGGAAGTACCAGCACATCCCTGGGATCCTCCCGGCGGGAATAGGCCACGATGGGCAGTTCTTCCGATATTTCCATGGGCATGTCTTTCAGACTGTGAACGGAAAGATCCGTTCTGCCTGAAAGAAGCGCCCGGTCCAGCTCTTTCACGAACAGGCCCTTACCGCCCACCTTGTCCAGCGTTCTGTCCAGAATCTTGTCCCCGGTGGTTTTCATGGTCAGCAGGGTAATCTCGTCCCCGGGACACGTTTTCTTCAGGTATTCCATCACCATCTCACTCTGGATTACCGCCAGCCTGCTCTCCCGGCTCCCCACACAAATCCGTCTCATATATAATCTCCTTCCGTTCAGGGGTTTTCCTCGTCCCCGCTCTCTTCCTTCTTCGGCAGAACCGTCTCAAGGCTGCTCTCAATCTCCTGGCGCGCCCGGCGGGCCAGATGGTGATCCGCGCCGGAAGCATTGATTCCCACCACCAGGGGATCCTTTTTCACAATTCCCGGAAAGTGGAAATCGCACAGCCTCTGGTCGCTGGCCACATTCATCCAGGCTCCCAGACATTTCCCGGCCGTATAAATCTCCCGGTTCAGCGCCGCGTCATCGGTGGCTGCCACCACCATCCAGGCATCATAGATGTCCTCCCGGCGGTAAGGACGTTCCTCAAACCGGATCTGTCCTTCCCGGGCCAGAGCCAGGATCTCCTCACAGGCATGGGGCGCCACCACGGTGATTTCCCCGGAAAACTGGCAGAGGGTCCGCACCCGCCGGGCCGCGATACGTCCGGCGCCCACCACCACAACTTTCTTATCCGTAAGATCCACAAACAGGGGAAATCTGGGATTATTCTTCTTCATAAACCTTCTCCAGCCCTTCCACGCAGTCCCGGAAAGCATCCTTTTCCAGAGCGTCCCGCAGACCGAAAATCATCTTGTTCACCACTTTACCTGCGGAAGTGCGGATGGCGGCGTCCAGATCCTTTTTCTCCGCCTCGCCGAGGGGCAGCTTCGCCAGAATCCTGTGCAGCCGCAGGCTCAGATCCGTCTCCGCCTCCGCGCGGATCTCCTGAATCCTGGGGATCAGGTCCCTGCCGTCCATCCACTGGTAAAATACGTCCATCTCTTCTTCCAGAATGGCCTCCGCCAGTTCCATGGACCGCTTCACGTCCTCCGTCATGGCGTTCATACGGAAATCATCGATATCATACAGTTCGGCGCCCCAAAGCTCTCCCACCGCCGGTTCCACGTCTCTCGGCACCGCCAGGTCGATGAAAACCACCGGGTGCTGAAGCTGTGCCTGTGCCACCTGCTCCCTGGTGAGGGTATAGTTGGGGCTGGCGGTGGCGCTGACCACCAGATCGCAGCCGGGCAGAAATTCCAGCCGCTCCCCGTAATTGATCCGGTCGCAGCCCATGGGGATGCTGACCATGCCGCTGCGGTACTGGCGCACTGTCACCGTCACTTTGGCTCCCGCACGGCACAGGGTCTGGGCCGCCAGACGGCCCATCTCCCCGTTTCCGATCACCATGCAGGTTTTTCCCCGCAGGGAAAATCCCCTGGCGGCAAGCATCCGCACCGCCTGATCCATGGCCGTCTGATTGGCCCGGGAAAAGGTCACGTTGGTCTTCACCTTTTTCCCTGCGGTGACCGCGTCACGGAACAGCACTTCCAGCACGCTGTCCGTCACATAGTTTTCCCTGGCCAGCGCCAGCGCCTCCTTCACCTGGGTGATGATCTGATCCTCCGCCAGGATCATGGATTCCAGACCCGCGGTAAGCCGGAACAGATGCTCCGCCGCCTCCCTGTCCTTGCGACGGATAAAATAACGCTCGTACTGGGTGGGATCCACCTCCTTGGTGATGCACAGAAGCTCCAGAAGATCACCGTCCCACTCCTCCTCCGTGCTGGCCCACAGCTCCATCCGGTTGCAGGTGGAAATCACAACGCATCCCAGAATCCCGGGAACCTTCTTCCACCCCAGCATGGCAGCCGCCGCATTTTTTTTGGTGAAGGAGAACAATGCTCTCACATCCACATCCGCTCTGTTATGGTCAATTCCCACCATACAAATACTCATCTTACGTTCCTCCCAAAGCTCCCCCAAAAGAGGAGCTGATTATCAACGGTACCATCATAGCACAACTGTCCTCAAAAGAAAATCCTATTTTTCATTGACAGATTTCTTTTTGGAGGTTACACTGTTTTTAATTGAATGTGACGAGGTTCCTGTGCTTTCTCCACAGGCTAAGAGGAAAGAGGGGTAGTTTTTATTCCCCCGCGGTCACGCCGCTGTAAAGGACGAGCTGGTTTCAATATGTCACTGGGCAACCGGGAAGGCGAAACACAGCGAGGACTCCTGAGCCAGAAGACCTGCCCGTCACAGGCGAGTTACACTTATGTTACGAACGATGGCTGAGTGTAGGAAGTTCCCGCAACGGTATTTTATCTGTGCGGGAGCAGTCCGTACGTCTGCCCGTCATCGCGCAGGCGTTATTTTTTTGAGAAAGGAGAAAATCGTTATGAATGGAAAACAAAAAAGAATTCTCGCTGTATGCGGCGCTTTCGCCCTGTATTTCGGGCTGATACCGGCGGCGGGGGCCATGCACATCATGGAGGGCTACCTTCCGGTGGGCTTCTGTGTTTTATGGGGTGTCATCTGCCTGCCGTTTCTGGCAGCCGGACTGATGTCCATCCGAAAAGTAATCAATGAAAACCGGCGGGTTCTGATCCTGCTGGCTATGTCGGGAGCTTTCATCTTCGTGATCTCTTCCCTGAAGATTCCTTCGTGGACGGGAAGCTGCTCCCATATGACCGGAACCGGTCTGGGCGCCATCCTGTTCGGGCCGGTAGCAGTCAGCATCCTGGGTCTGATCGTCCTGCTGTTCCAGGCGATCCTGCTGGCCCATGGCGGGCTCACCACTCTCGGAGCCAACACCTTTTCCATGGCGGTAGCAGGACCACTGGTGTCCTTCGGCGTCTACAAGCTGGGGAAAAAGCTGAAGCTCCCCCTGTACATCAATGTGTTTCTGGCCGCCTTTCTGGGTGATCTGTTCACCTACTGCGTCACCGCCGTTCAGCTGGGACTGGCTCAACATGCGGACACCACCCTGCCCGCGGCCATCGGCCGGTTCCTTCTGGTATTTGCTCCCACGCAGCTGCCGCTGGCAGTGATAGAGGGTCTGCTGACCTGTATGATTGTCATGGGACTGGAAACATACGCAAAGCCGGAGCTGCGGGCTGTGGGATTTCTGAAGGAGGCAAGATGATATGAAAAAGAGATATATTGTGATTCTTCTACTGGTTGCGATACTTCTGATCGCCTTCATCCCCCTGTTTGCCCTGAAAGACGCCGAATTCGGCGGTTCCGATGACGCGGGCAGCCAGGTGGTGGAAGAGGTGGATTCTTCCTTTGAACCCATCGCCGCGCCCCTGATCGAGACGATCCTGGGCGGCGAGCTTCCCGGTGAGGTGGAAAGCATGCTGTTCTGTGTGCAGACCGGTATCGGCGTGGGCATCATCGCCTTCTGCATGGGCCGTCTGGTGGAACGGAAGAAACTGGGAAAAGGCGAATAGCCGGAAAGGAGTCTTGTATGATAGTCATTGACAAGCTCTGTTATCAGTCCGGACTCCGCCATGTAAACGCCGGTGAAAAATTCGCCTTCGCGATGATCACACTTCTTCTGTGTGTGGTGAGTCGTTCCATCGCGTGTGCGTGCATTGTACTGGCAGCCACAGGGATTCTGACCGTATGGAAGGGAGGAATCCCTGTTTTTCGGTATCTGAAGCTGATGACCGTACCGCTGGCGTTTCTGCTGCTTGGTACCCTGGCCATCATCATTGACGTATCGAAAACGCGGCAGGATTTTCTGGCGCTTCCCCTGGGAGACTGGTATGTGGGCGTCACCTTTTCCTCATTTTTTTACGCGCTTCAGCTGATCGGAACCGCGCTGGCAGCGGTATCCTGCCTGTATTTCCTGTCGCTGAGCACTCCCATGCCGGACATTCTGAATGTGCTTCGGGCCATTCACTGCCCGGCGCTGCTGTGTGAGCTGATGTTGCTGATTTACCGGTTTATCTTTATACTCATGGAGGTGGCCTCCGCCATCACCATCTCACAACATTCCCGGCTGGGCAACCGGAATTACCGGACCTCGCTGAAATCCTTCAGCGCCCTGGCCTCCGTGCTGCTTCTGCGCTCCTTCAAGCGGGCCAATGCCCTCTATGACGCCATGGAAGCCAGATGCTACGACGGCACCATCCGGGTACTGAACGAAAGCTTTCCGCCCAAGGCCGGGGAAATCCTCTGCTTCGCTCTGCTGGATTTGCTTTTCCTTGCGGTGATGGTTCTGGAAAGGATTCAGATATGATAAAAGACGATGTGATTTTAAAAGCAGACAACCTGTATTTTTCCTATGACGATGAGAAAAGCCATTCCCTGAACGGTCTGTCCCTGGAAATCCGCAGAGGACACAAGGTGGCCTTCATGGGGGCCAACGGATCCGGAAAATCCACTTTTTTCCTCTGCTGCACCGGTATTCACCGGCCCACTTCCGGCACCCTGTATTTTGACGGCCAGCCGGTGGACTATTCCCGGAAGGGCCTTCTGTCCCTGCGCAGCCGGGTAGGCATCGTATTCCAGGATCCGGACAACCAGCTGTTTTCCGCCAGCGTCTATCAGGAAATCTCCTTCGGCATCCTGAATCTGGGAATTCCCGAGGAGCAGGCGAAAGAGGCGGTGGAGGATGTGATCAGCCGGCTGGAGATCACACCTTTCCGCCACCGGCCCACCCACGCCCTCAGCGGAGGGCAGAAAAAACAGGTGTCCATCGCGGATATCCTGGTGATGAAACCGGAAATCATAATTCTGGACGAACCTGCGGCGGCTCTTGATCCCCGGCATACCGCCCTGGTAAACCGGATCGTGGACCAGCTGACACAGGAGGGGATCACCGTGCTCCTCTCCACCCACGATGTAGATTATGCCATGGCCTGGGCCGATGACGTGATCCTGCTGAAGGATGGAAAGGTTCTGACCCAGGGAACGCCCCAGCAGGTGTTTTCCGACAAAACAGCCCTGGCGGCCACCAATCTGAAGGCGCCTGCCTGCCTGGAACTGTTTGACAGTCTCTGCCGGAAAGGAATTCTGAAAATGTCCCTGCCGGTCCCCAGGACACTGGCACAGCTGGAGACCTATATCTCCTGCCTTACCCAACATTCCACATATTACGGAGGTAAAACACCTATGAACAACCCGAAACAGGCAATTCTGGTGGTCAGCTTCGGCACCAGCTACAATCTTACCAGAGAACGTACCATCGATGTCATCGAGAAAAAAATCCAGGAGGCATGGCCTCAATATACAATCCGCCGGGCCTGGACCAGTAAAATGATCATGGCAAAACTTCTGCGGAGGGATCATGTAAAAATCGATAATGTGACAGAGGCCATGGAACGGCTGGCCGCCGAAGGCTTTACTGATGTAATTATCCAGCCTACCCATGTAATCAACGGTATCGAAAATGACCTGATGAAGGAAGATGCCCTGGCTTTCCGGGAACGCTTCAACAGTATCACCTTCGGCACTCCGCTGCTGACCGGCGAAGCGGACAACAACGCCGTCATTGAGGCAGTTCATCAGGAATTTCCGGATCTTAAACCGGATGAGGCCCTGGTTTTGATGGGACATGGCACCACACATTATGCCAATGCCGTCTATGCGGCTCTGGATTATACGTTTAAAGATAAAGGATTTCCCAATATCTTTCTGGGTACGGTGGAAGCCTATCCCAGTCTGGAATCGCTGCTGCGCCAGGTTAAGGAACGGAATCCCCGGAAGGTGATTCTGGCACCCTTTATGATTGTCGCGGGAGATCATGCCCGCAACGACATGTCCGGAGACAATCCGGAATCCTGGCGATATCAGTTTGAGCAGGAAGGATTCGATGTAGAATGTGTTCTGAAAGGATTGGGGGAATATCCTCTCGTGCAGCAGATGTTCCTGGATCACGTTCAGGATGCTGTGGATTCCCGTCTCCGCACTGAATCATGCTGAGAAAAAGGCCGGCGTATGCGATGTATCCCGCATATGCCGGCCTTTTTCTTTCCCTTATGTTTTTTCTGTCAGGTATTATTCATGACAATACTGCCGACCACATCAGCAATTTCCTCACAGGCATCCGCGCATTTTTCCAGATAACTGTAGATTTCCCTCCAGGCTATGATCTCCAGCACATTGCTGTCCGCAGAATGCAGGTCATGCATGTTCTCAATGAACATCTGGTCTGCCACCTCTTCCAGAGTATTGATCCGGATAATCTTCTCTTTCAGATCTTTGGAATGACGGAAGTCCGCAAATTCCTTCATCAGCCCGCAGACCTCCTGACAGCACTTGATGACCGTATCCAGCATGCTAACCGCCTCCGGACGGATGCTCTTCACCTGATTGATATAAATCCGGATAAACACTTCCTCGATTTTATCCGTAAGATCATCAATATTATGGCTCAGCGCCAGCATATCCTCCCGTTCAATGGGGGTAATAAACGCCCGGGCAAGCCGGTCCATCAGCTCATGATTCTTCTCATCTGCCGCATGTTCGATCGCATGAATCTCATCCAGCTTTTTCTTCATTTCCTTGGCCCTGAAATTCATCAGCGTATCCTTCAGCATCTGTGCAGCCTGTACGGCATATTCAGCACAGGAAATATAATTTTCAAAATAAAACGCATCCTGTTTTTTTGACATTGGTTTACCTCCGAATGGTTCCTCTTATATGAATAAATACATAAATATCTTAGCCATAACAAAGCTGATCAGACCGCAGCCCGGAAACGTGAAAATCCAGGTCAGCATCATATCCTTCACAACACCGAAATTGATGGCTGAAATTCGTTTTACCGCTCCCACGCCCATAATGGCACTGGTTTTGGTATGTGTGGTAGATACAGGGATTCCAAAAACGCTGGAATATAAAAGACAGAGGGCTCCCGACAAATCCGCCGCGAATCCCTGGTACCGCTCCAGCTTCACCATATCCATACCCACGGATTTGATAATCTTCTCTCCGCCGACGCTGGTTCCCAGACCCATGACGATACTGCACAGCAGCATCAGCCACACAGGGATCTCCATACCACTGACTGAGTTCTGACCATTGGCAAAGGCCACGCCCAAAAACAGTACGCCGATAAACTTCTGACCATCCTGAGCGCCGTGCATAAAACTCATAGCCGCCGCACCGGCAATCTGCGCATAGCCGAAATACCGGTTGCTGACTCTGCGGTCCACGTTCTGGCAGATAATCGTAATAAGCTTGCATACGATCCAGCCGGTGGCAAATCCCAGTACCAGGCTGAGTACCAGTCCATACAGTACCTTTACCCACTCGCTGCCGTTAATTCCGCCGATTCCCTGCTGGATAGCTATGGCCGCGCCGGACAGACCGGCAATCAGGCTGTGGCTTTCACTGGTAGGAATACCGAACACAGACGCGGTGACACTGTACACCACAATGGAAAGCAGCGCTGCGCAGAGCGCAACGGTGGCATGCTGGGTATTTTCCCCGAAATCCACCATATTACTGATGGTGGACGCTACCGCACTGTTAATCTGGGTCATGATAAAAACGCCAAGAAAATTGAACGCGGCGCTCATCAGAATCGCTGTGCGGGGCTTCAGGCACCGGGTAGTAACGCATGTGGCAATGGCGTTGGGCGCATCCGTCCAGCCATTTACAAAGATCACTCCCAGCGTCAGAAGCATGGTAATCATAAGCATGGGATTACCGGCAGCCTCCTGCACAATATATGACAATGAAAAATCCATAAGGGACTCCTTTCCTCCCTCCGGCCCGCCGGCCGGAATGATATCCTCTGGAGGATTTCTTTTTCTGATTTGTTATAAACTGTTTTCAAAAGTATCGATATTTTTCACCTGACCGATGACAACCAGAATATCGTCCTTCCGGAAACGATAATCGGGCATAACTTCAATATTGGTATCATCACCGCTCTCGATGGCAATGATATTCAGCCGGTACTTCTGGCGGATCTTGATTTCCTCCACACTGTGTCCCACCAGTCTTTCCGGTATCTGGAACTGACGGATCTCCACGCTGTTGCACAAGGAGACGTAGTCCAGGAAATTGCTGGAAAGCAGGCGCTTGCCAAGTCTGAGCGCCATGTCTCTTTCCGGATATACCACCTCTGCGCCCAGCTTTTTCAGCACAGCGCCCTGCTCTGTACTGAGCGCTTTGGAAATCACACGGGGTACACCCAGTTCAATCACGCACATGGTGGTCAGGATGCTCACATCTACCTTTTCGCCGATGCAGACCACAACGACATCGCAGTTCTGCAGACCGATTTCCTTTAATGTCTCCAGACTGAGATTGTCGGCCACGAAGGCATACTCCGTGTACTGCCGCATTTCTTTTACTTTATTCTCATCCTTATCCACCACAATGACTTCCTTGCCGGCATTTGCCAGGCTTGTGGCCAGCGCCGTACCAAAACGGCCAAGTCCGATTACTCCATAAGCTGCTTCCTGTTTTCTTTTCATTTTTCCCTCTCCTGATTCATTATCCGATTGCAACGGTTTCTTCTGAGTACCGGGCATTTTTTGTCTCCGTATGACCCGCCCATGTTGAAAGCAGGGTAAACGCGCCAAGACGTCCGGTATACATCACCAGTATAATCACCAGTTTGCCCGCATCACTGAGATCCGGCGTGATTCCTGTAGACAATCCCACGGTGCCAAAAGCAGAAATCACTTCAAAGAGCAACTGCATCAATGTACAGTCCTTCTCCAGTACACACATCAGAAATGTGGCCACGCAGACCACCATAATGGAAAGAATGGTGATCACGCACGCTTTGGATATATTCTGTCTGGAAATACTCCGCCGGAAAGCATGCGGCTCCTTCTGGGTGCAGACATTCTTTGTCATCTGCAGCAGAATGAAAAATGTGCTTGTTTTGATACCGCCTCCGGTGGATCCCGGCGACGCTCCGATAAACATCAGCACACAGAGTACGAAGAGGCCTGCCTGTGTAAACTCCCCGATGGGATAGGTGGAAAATCCGGCTGTTCTGGCAGACACACTGTGAAAGAAAGCCCCCATCCAGCTGATATTCTCCGTAGCCTTTAACAGCAGCGTTCCCACCAGCAGCAGGCCGATGGTGGTAGTAATTACCACCTTGGAATGCAGCGCCAGCTTCCGAAAACTTCTCTGCTTCAGAATATCCAGAATTACCAGAAAACCAAGGCCTCCGAAAATAATCAGAAAACATGTGGTCATATTCAGAAGCACATTGTTCTGATAGGGAATCAGATTTCTCAGTCCTCCCAGGATATCGAAACCTGAATTGTTAAAAGCAGCAATGGAATGGAAAATACTGATCCCCAGGGCATGGGGAAGCGGATAATCCTGGATAAAAACCAGGAAGCTGAGTATGGCGCCCGCCGCCTCAAAGCAGAGTGTCATCAACAGCACTGCCTTGATCAGTTTCACGATTCCTCTGTAACTGTCAATATTCAGAGCCTCCTTCACCAGAAGACGGCTCTTGATGCTGACCCTTTTTCCGGCCGCAATGATCAGTCCCACTCCTACGGAAGTAACTCCCAGGCCTCCGATCTGAATCAATGCAGCCACCACTCCCTGTCCAAAGGGCGTAAAATGATCCGCTGTGTCAATGGCAATCAGTCCGGTCACGCACACCGCACTGGTAGACGTAAACAAAGCGTCCACAAAGGTCACCTGTACACCGCTGCGCACGGAAATGGGCAGAAGAAGAACAAGAGCTCCAAGCAGAATCACCGCCGCAAATCCCAGAGCTATCAGTCTGGCCGGCGGCTGGTTTTTTATGAATTCAATTATACGTTTCATTTCCAGTCTCCATCTGAATTTTAAGTAGGCTTATCAAAAAATCAGCGTGGATACTCTTTTCTTCCCGTCTTTTTTCTGCCGGACGGTCAGTTCCAGCAGAAAATGAACCGGCGGATGCAGGCACGTATCAAAACCGAATATGCACCGCTGCTTCAGCCAGTTCCACAAAGAGAGCAGGACAGACAAAATCAGTGAATAACTGTACGGTACGGACAGCCAGAAAAACAGGGATTTTGCCCGCTGATGACGAATTAATCCTGTCCCGGAAGGAACACGGACATTTTCCGCATAGAAAAAAGAGCTGCAGCCCGCGGAACCTGCCGTATCGTCCGCCTGACGGATGCAATGCTTCTGCGCAGCGGTCCCGTCCACGACATCTACCCGGCCCTCCGGTACAAAAAGAGGAAAAAGAAGAATACAGAAAACCAAAGTCGCCAGCAGAACCGCCATCGGCTTATCTTTTCCGCACATCATACACTTCCTCCTTTCGCTGAAAATGGCTGCGCCTGCCCGCAGGCAGCGCCGCAGCCCTTCTTACAGCTCTTTTTCAGAATCTTTCTGAGTTTAGTTATCTTTTTTGCCTTTGCTTCCCAGTTTTCCCATAATCAGGACACAGATCATGATGATCAGAATGGTAATGAAAATTCCTCCCATTCCCTTCCACATGATGTCAAGGGCATTTAAAACGTTTTCCATATTCATATACGATTCCTCCTTACAGCAGACTCGTTACCAGGTTGATAACCATACCTCCGGCGATTACGGAAGCAATCTGTCCGGATACGTTGGCTCCAGCCGCATGCATCAGAATGATGTTGCTGGGATCCTCTTCCATGGCAATTCTCTGCACCACACGGGAGGACATGGGGAATGCGGAGATTCCGGCTCCTCCGATCATGGGGTTGATCTTCTTCTTCAGGAACAGGTTGACGATCTTGGCGAAAATAACGCCGCCGATGGTGTCCATGACGAAAGCGAACAGACCGATTACCATGATCATGATGGTCTCAATCTGAACAAAGTTCTCTGCCTGCATACTGAAGGAAATGGTAATTCCCAGCAGCAGCGTAATCAGGTTTGCCAGATTGTTCTGTGCCGTGTCGGACAGAGTTCCCAGTACGCCGCACTCACGGATCAGGTTTCCGAACATCAGGAAACCTACCAGTGCAACGGAGGTGGGTGCAATCAGACCTACAATTACCGTTACCACGATGGGGAAAGCAATACGCATTGCTTTGCTTACGTTCTGGGGATTGTAGTCCATATGAATTCTGCGCTCTTTTTTCGTGGTTACCAGTTTGATGGCTGCCGGCTGGATGATGGGTACCAGCGCCATATAAGAGTAGGCCGCCACAGCAATGGGTCCGATATAATTCGAGTTCATAATCTGAGATACCAGAATCGATGTGGGGCCGTCTGCCGCTCCGATGATACCGATGGAAGCCGCGTCCTTCAGGTCAAATCCCAGCATCGCCGCCACCAGGATGGCCGCGAAAATACCAAACTGGGCTCCTGCTCCGAACAGAAACATAACCGGGTTCGACAGCAGCGGACCAAAGTCGATCATGGCTCCGATACCAATGAACAGAAGAATCGGCATCGCCTCGGAGGCGTCAATACCTACTTCAAATAACCAGGAGATAATACCATGAGATTCGATGCCCCCCTGAAGCACCTGATCCAGAACACCCGAAGCGGGCAGGTTCACCAAAATCGCGCCGAAGCCCATAGGCAGCAGCAGCGACGGCTCGTATTCTTTCTTAATGGCAAGCCAGATCAGCAGAACGCCGACAGCATACATCACCACCTGCTTCCATGTCAGGGCCATTACGCCCTCAATAAGAAATTCCATAAGTTTCCTCCTTCAATTTTCATCCTAATTTTGGTTGTACTTTCCAACCTACGCGCAAAAAATAATCCGTAATGTCGTTACCCGGTGGTACGCCTAAACAGCGGCTGCATGGAAAAAGGCATAACCAAAAGGCGAATCACTCCTCCAGGCTATACCTTCACTATTCATAACACTGCACAGAGCAACGATTCAATCATCTGATAATGATTTTCATTACCGGAACGTCCTCCATCCGGCACTCACTCCTCCCCAGTAAAATATGGGGTAAGAATACCATATTTTCGCGAAAAAGTCAAGATATTCACAGGTTTGTGCAGCAAATCCGGCAATAGTTCGGCCCTATTTCAAAACAGTTTCCGGATTTTTTTGTCCGCCAGGAGTACCCGGGCTTCCCATCCCGGAAATTCTCCCAGGGCTTCCGAAAAGGCCTGGTATTCATCGAGAAGTCCCTGTCCGTGCATCACCCGGTAAGCCCCGGCATCACTTCCCAGCGCCATCTTTGCTCCCAGCCGGTATGCCAGACGCAGCCGACGCTTCTGCCCTTCCCAGATTTCTTTCACCACAGCATCGGGAAAGCGCCCGTCGCCGATTAGATTCTTCACAGTCACCACCGTGGGAACCCAAACCGTATCGCTTTGGGCCAGCGCCCGGATAGTTTCCTCTTCCATAAAGTTTCCGTGTTCCATGCTGTCAAGCCCTGCCTCGATGGCTGCCAGAGCAGCCCGGTCCCCGTTGGTATGCGCCATCACGGAAAAGCCCTCCTGATGGGCAATGTGGATCATTTCACGGATTTCGCCATCCGTAAGGGAATCCTCCGTCAGTCCTCCCCTGTCAAAATCCATAATTCCCGATATCATGATTTTCACAAAATGACCTCCCTGCCGCCGAAGCTCCCCGATCAATCCGCGGTATTCTCTCATATCCCGGAATTCTCTTCCCACAATGCCGCCGTAATGGCCGGCCTTATGTATGGCGAACACCGGAGTCCGGTAGGTGATTCCGTATTCGGGAGCGATTTCCATGGCCCTTTTGGAGGTTCCGTAGTGATCCCCTCCGTCCCGCAGCCAGGTAATCCCCCGCTTGCGGTACTCCTCGAAATGATCCCGGATCACCTGCTCATTGACTCCATGGTTCTGTGCCCGCACGGCCGCATGGTAATCCCTGCCGTTCATAAAAATATGCATATGACACTCCCCGAAAGGGAACGGATACTGCTTTGGTTCCATTATCTGTCGGCGCCTCCCTGTTTTCTCTGTAACTTCCCTGGCGGATACGGGAAAAAGAGCGCAAAGCTTCCTGAAAAATGGCTCTGCACTCTTTTCCCTATGGCGCAATCCTACGCGGACTGCTTTATTTCTTCAATATCCGCCGTATTTCTGGCAATCTGGTTCCAAAATATCAGAAGTTTTCCCTCGACTACCTTCATCCTGTCCGCCATTCTTTTTCTGTCGATTTCCATGGCGGTATTGTATTCTTTCTGGTAAACGTAAAATTCTTCCAGCTTGCTGTAGTTTTTCTCGATTGTATCGTTCATCTTTTGTGTCTGGACTTTCAGATCTTTGATCTGCCCCTTCACATCCTCCATCTGATCTGTCAGGCCGTCCACCCGATTTGTCAGGATATCCATACGGTCTGTAAGGCCATCCATGCGGATCGTCATCTCATCCATCCGCTCCGTCAGGCCATCCATACGGTCTGTCATTTCGTCCACCCGTCCTGTCAGGTCGTCCATGCGGATTGTCATTTCATCCATCCGCGTCGTCAGGCCGTCCACCCGCTCCGTCAGGCCATCCATACGGATCGTCATCTCATCCATACGTGTCGTCAGGCCGTCCATGCGGATCGTCAT
>HHCFR02800__coassemble_1211_pt1 | contig 27639 bp, 24 predicted proteins | sample HHCFR02800__metabat2_high_PE_078 | metagenome-assembled genome bin HHCFR02800
TGCTGGATACGGCGGTGCGGACCGGCACGCTGGCCTTCCGGGAAATGACCCGCAGGCCGGGCGGGAAGCGCGCCGGCGGACAGGCCGGCTGGGGAACGGGAGCGGCCGCCACGCTGATTCCGGCATTTGCGGCGGCTATGCTGGCCAGGCATCTGGCTGCCCGGGTATTTGCCGCCGCCAGCTTTGCCGCCGTGCTTTTGCTTCTGGCGCTGTGCGGGATTTCCCTTCGCCGCCGGGGCAAAAAGGGCTGGATCTTATGGATCGGAGCGGCGCTTCTTCTGGCAGGAGCTGTGCTGTCCTGCCTGCTGCCGGCCATGTGAGGATGTAATTTGCGGGCTTTACATTTTCCTTCTGCGGGCGTAAACTGGTTGTAAATGCAGTGGGTAACCGTCCGGTCTCCTTTGCGGGACAGCTGAAGGCTGAACGGTTACAAATGAAGCGGTACAAAGCAGTTGGCCGGAAGGCCGCGGAACATGAAGGAAAGGGAGGCGGCAAGGTGACGGAAGAGGAATCCAGGCTTTATGAGAAGGCGGTTCGTCTGGCCGCCAGCGCGCATAAGGGACAGGTGGACAAGGGTGGTACGGACTATATCCGGCATCCGCTGGCGGTGGCTTCCATGTTGGAGGATGGCCGGGGCAGGATCGCGGCGGTTCTTCATGATGTGGTGGAGGACACAAAGGTAACCCTTGAGGAGCTGGCCAGGGAATTTCCGCCGGATATTGTGGAGGCCGTGAGACTTCTGACCCGGCAGCCGGGGCCGGATTTCACTTACCGGGGTTACCTGGAGGAGATCCGGAAAAATTCCATGGCCCGCCGGGTGAAGATGGCGGATCTGGCCCACAACATGGATCTTGGCCGGATTTCACACCCGGGGCCTGAAGACTATGCCCGGAGTGAAAGGTACCGGAAAAGTATGATTTTTTTGCGGCAGGATAAGGAGAAAACCATGGAATTACAAGCGATTCATCATGTGGCAGTGATTGTGTCGGATTACAGAAAATCCCGGCATTTTTATGTGGATCTTCTGGGATTTGAGGTGATCCGGGAGAATTTCCGGAAAGAAAGAGGAGATTATAAGCTGGATCTGAAACTGGGGGACTGTGAGCTGGAAATTTTCGGAATACCGGACAGCCCGCCCCGGCCCAGCTATCCGGAGGCCTGCGGCCTGCGCCATCTGGCTTTCCGGGTGGAGAACATAGAGGAAACCATCGCATGGCTCAATGGACTGGGGATCGCCACGGAGCCGGTGCGGACGGATGAATTTACCGGTAAAAAGATGACCTTTTTCAAGGATCCCGACGGTCTGCCGCTGGAGCTTCACGAGTAGGGGGAAAAGAGGAAGATGGAAGAGAAAAAGCATTTGTTTTCAAACCGGGACCTGCGTCTGCTGCTGGTCCCGGTGGTGATTGAGCAGGTTCTGGCTTCACTGATGGGAACGGCGGACACCATGATGGTCAGCAATGTGGGTTCCGCGGCTATCTCGGCGGTATCCCTGGTGGACTCCATCAATGTGTTGGTGATTCAGGTGTTCTCCGCCCTGGCAGCGGGCGGCGCTATTATCTGTTCCCAGTACATCGGACAGGGGGATACGAAAAACGCCCGGTATTCCGCCGAGCAGCTGCTTTTGGTGACCGCGGGAATCTCCATTTTTCTGACGGTCATTTGCATCGGGTTCAATGAGCCTTTGCTCCGCCTGATTTTCGGGGAAGTGGAAGCTGCGGTGATGGAAAATTCCATGACCTATTTTTTCTTTACCGCTCTGTCCTTTCCGTTCATCGCCCTTTATAATGCAGGCGCGTCGGTATTCCGGGCCCAGCAGAACACAGGGCTTCCCATGACGGTGTCGGTGATTTCCAATCTTATGAACATTGTGGGAAACGCGATTCTTATTTTCGGTTTCGGCATGGGTGTGGCCGGCGCGGCCATTTCCACGCTGATATCCCGCATTTTCTGCGCTGTGGTGATTTTATGTTATCTGCGTCTGCCCCGCCAGCAAGTGGTGGTGAACCATTATATGGGCATCCGCCCCAGCGCCAAAAGGATCCGGACGATTCTGGCGGTGGGTATCCCCACCGGTGTGGAAAACGGCATGTTCCAGTTCGGAAAGCTGGCTATTCAGTCAACGGTGTCCACCCTGGGAACGGCGGCCATTGCTGCTCAGGCCATGACCAATATCCTGGAGGGCCTCAACGGTATTGCCGCCATTGGCGTAGGTATCGGGCTGATGACCGTGGTGGGTCAGTGCATCGGAGCAGGAAGAAGGGATGATGCCGTTTATTATATCAAGAAGCTGTCCGTGATTTCCGAGATTGTGATTCTGGCGGGCTGCCTGCTGGTTTACGCAGCCACAAAGCCGGTGACCATCATCGGCGGTATGGAAGCGGAAAGCGCCCGCATGTGCCTGTATATGATGGGTTGGATCACCATTGTAAAGCCCATTGTCTGGGTGTTTTCCTTTATTCCCGCCTACGGTATGCGGGCTGCGGGAGATGTGAAATTTTCCATGATCCTGTCCTGCGCTTCCATGTGGATTTTCCGGGTGAGTCTCTGCATCTTTCTGTGCCGTGTCATGGGCTTCGGCCCCATGGGTGTCTGGATCGGCATGTTTACGGACTGGACGGTGCGGGGAATCTTCTATACCATCCGTTTTCACCGCAGAAAATGGCTTGACCATCACCTGATCGGATCCTGAAATCCCCTGCGGGGATACCTTTATGGCCATTCGGCCAGAAGTAGAAGTAATGAAAGGAGAATTTCCAAGATGAAACGCTCTTGCATGACAACTCTCTGCTATCTGGAAACTGAAGACAGCTATCTGATGCTGCACCGGATCCGGAAGAAGGAGGATGTGAACAAAGGAAAATGGATCGGCGTCGGCGGCCATTTTGAGGAGGGAGAGAGCCCGGAGGACTGTCTGCTGCGGGAAGTCCGGGAGGAGACAGGTCTTGTGCTGACTTCCTGGAGGTTCCGGGGGCTGGTGACCTTCACCCAGGAAGGGTATGGTACGGAATATATGTGCCTTTATACCGCAGACGGATTTTCGGGAACGCTGAAGGACTGCGACGAGGGAGAGCTTTGCTGGGTGAAGAAGGAGGAGCTTTCCCGGCTGAATCTGTGGAGTGGGGATCTGATCTTTCTGGATCTTCTGGCCCGGGAGGCGCCCTTTTTCTCCCTGAAGCTGGTGTATGAGGGAGACCTGCTGCGCAGAGCCATTCTGGATGGAAAGCCCCTGGAGCTGTTTGAGGTGCTGGATGAAGAAGGAAATAAAACCGGGCAGGTGAAGGAGCGGGGCTGTGTGCACCGGGACGGCGACTGGCACGCCACGGCCCATACCTGGATTGCCCGCAGGCATAGAGATCGCTGGCAGGTGCTGCTGCAGCTGCGAAGCAGGGAAAAAGACGTATATCCCGGCTGCTTTGACATTTCCTCCGCCGGCCATGTGGATGCGGGCGACGGTTATCAGGAGACGGCGCTGCGGGAGCTTTGGGAGGAACTGGGGATTGCGGCCGGTCCGGAAGACCTGGAATTTCTCACCCTCCGGTGGGGCCAGACGGATCAGGAATTTTCCGGAAAGCGGGTCGTGGACCGGGAAATCGCGGCGGTGTATCTGTATACCCGTCCGGTGGCTGCCGAAACACTGCGCCTGCAGCCGGAAGAGGTGGAGCGGGTGGAATGGATGGATCTGGAAGTACTCGAGCAGCATGTCCGCGCGCAGGATCCGGCATTCTGCGTGCAGATGGACGAAGTGGATTTGCTGAAAAAGGCTTTACGCCCATGACCATCGGCATGGAAAGGAGACAGAAATATGCGGGAACGACTGACCCCACAGGATGTGGAGAAAATTCAGCAGGAAATCGACCACCGGAAGCTGGTGGTCCGCAAGGAGGCCATCGAGGCGGTGAAAGAAGCCAGAGCCCAGGGCGATCTCAGCGAAAATTTTGAATATTACGCGGCGAAGCGGGAAAAGAACCAGAATGAAAGCAGGATCCGCTACCTGGAGCGGGTGCTGAAAACCGCCGAGATCATCACCGATCATTCCGGCGAGGACGAGGTGGGCCTGGACAATACCGTCACCCTCTATGTGGAGGAGGACGATGTGGAAGAGACGTACCGGCTGGTGACCTCCATTCGGGGAAATTCCCTGGAAGGGCTGATCAGCACAGAATCCCCCATCGGGAAGGCAATTATGGGCCACAAGGTGGGGGACCGGGTGCTGGTGCAGGTAAACGACCAGTACGGCTACTATGTGGAAATCCGGAAGATTGAGAAAACCCGCGACGAAAGCGGAGACAGAATCAGAAGCTACTGACAGACAGCCTGGGACACGGCGAGGATTTAAGACAGATACGGCATGAGAAAGAAGATCATCATAACAGCGGGGGTTGTGGTGCTGGTGCTGACACTGGTTCTGGTGATCGGCGCCAATCTGCTGGTGAGCGCGGCTCTGGTTCCCTCTTTTATGGAGAAGCTGGAAGCCTTCCAGACCATCACGGAGGACAGTATGGCGGCGCTGGTACATACGGATGATATCACCTCCAACCAGCAGGAAGCGTATTCCGAGACAAGCCGGTGGCTGGAGACGGTGGACCGTCAGACACTTTCGGCAGAGACGGCAGACGGATACCGGCTGGTGGCGGAGGAGTTTCATCCCCGGGAGGAGAGCAGCCGGTGGGTGCTCCTGCTTCACGGGTATACCGGCTGGAAGGAGGCCATGTATCCCATCGCCATGGAATATGTACAGAGAGGTTTCCATGCGCTGGTGCCGGACATGCGGTGCCAGGGAGAGAGCGAGGGGGATTTTATCGGGATGGGCTGGACGGACCGGCTGGACAATGAGATCTGGATATCCCATATCCTGGAGGAGAACCCGGAGGCCCAGATTGTGATTCAGGGGCAGTCCATGGGAGCTGCCTGCGCTCTTTTGATGAGCGGAGAGGACCTTCCGGACAATGTGAAGGCTGTGGTGTCCGACTGTGCCTACACGGACGCCTATGAAATGTTCAAAAAGCAGATGTGGGAATGGTTCCATCTGCCATCCTTTCCACTGTTGCCGGTGGCCAATCTGATGCTGCAGCTGCGGGGAGGCTACGATTTGAAGGATGCCGCCCCCATCCGGGCGGTGGCTCACAGCCGGATTCCCACCCTGTTTATTCACGGACTGGAGGACGAGATGATCGACCCGCAGATGACCCGTGATCTTTACGAAGCGGCTTCCTGCCCGAAACAGCTGCTGCTGGTGGAAGGGGCGGGGCACGCCCAGTCCCAGGATAAGGATCCCCAGCTGTACTATGGGACAATTTTTGAATTTCTGGATAACAATCTGGACCGCCAGTGATTTTGTGACAGGGAAGGCTGAACTGTAACGAACGGTTACAGTTCCGGAGTAAAATCTGTGAGATTTCTGTGGATATCCGGGGAGGATTCGGGTATAATAGGTAATACCATGTGGATAACACAGGAAACAATCAGGAGGTTTTTACGTATTATGACACTGAAGGAACGTATGAAGAACGGCATGCTTTTCTATGAGCATGGCCACAAGGATCCGGTGGATATTCAGCAGGAGAAGGAGCTGGAGGCGGAGCGCCGCCGGTGCAAGGAGATTATGTTCGACTACAACAGCACCAGACCCAGCGAGGACGAGAAGCGCAAAGAGATTCTGAAGGGAATACTGGGCGACTGCGGAGATCATGTATTCATTGAAAATCCGGTACATATGTCCTATGGCTCCCACGTTCATCTGGGAGAACATTTCTACGCGAATTTCAATCTGGTGATTGTGGATGATATGGATGTTTACATCGGAAACCGGGTAATGATCGGCCCCAATGTGACCATCACCACCACCGGCCATCCGGTATATCCCCTGTACCGGGAACTGGTGGCCCACTATTCCCTTCCGATTCATATCGGCGACAACGTCTGGATCGGAGCCAACTCCGTGATCCTTCCCGGCGTGACCATCGGAGACAATTCCGTGGTGGGCGCGGGCAGCATCGTCACCAGGGACATCCCTGCCAATGTGGTGGCCGTGGGCAATCCCTGCCGTGTGATGCGTCCCATCACAGAGAGAGACCGGGAATACTATTTCCGCGACATGAAAGTGGATTTCCCCTATACGCTGCGGGAAGAGTAAAAGCGTATACCAAATGCCATGCAGACTCCAGCTGCATGGCATTTTTGACTCCACAGAAAGCCGCTTCCCTGCTGAATCCGGAGGATAGACGGAAAAATACAGGAAAATACGGGAACTGCCCCGGCACAAGGATTTGCAGGCATAGTTTGGAACAAATGGTGAAATACTATCCGAGGAAGCCCCTGCGGGGATACCTTTATGGCCATACGGCCAAATAGAGGAAACCCCCTGCGGGGATACCTTTATGGCCATACGGCCAAATAGAGGAAAGGAGATTTTCTGGGATGAATGGGAATGCGGAGCTTTTAAATTTTGTTTATCAAAATGCGGAGATGGGCGTGAATACCATGAAACAGATCATAGATCTGGTGGAGGAGGATGGTATGAAGGAGCATCTGCGAAACCAGCTGGTGAACTATGAGGATTTTCAGCAGGAAGCGAGAAAGCTTCTGAATGAAAACGGATACGATGAGAAAGGAATCAGCGCTCTGGACCGTCTGAAGACGTATCTGATGATCAACATGCAGACAATGACAGATTCTTCCTCCTCCCATATCGCGAAAATGCTGATTACGGGAAGCAACATGGGAATCGTGGAGGCGGCCCAGAATCTGAAAAAGTATGCACATGCGGATAAGGATGCTGTAAAGCTTATGGAGCGGCTGATGAAAACAGAGGAAAAGAATGTGCAGGAGCTGAAACAATATCTGTGATGTAGTTATTTGAAAAAGCAGAACCCCGTAAGGATACCGGTATGGTCATCCTTCGGGGTATTTTTCTGACGGGTAATGAAGGGTCGGCCTCAGATTTTTCACCGGTTATTCACGGATCGCGAAGGTGTGGAGCAGGTAAGCCGGAATTTCCCCGGAGCCTGGATTTTCCCGATCAAAATGGAAGAAATGGTCACAGTCACCAGTGAACAGCCGATTTTTACCAGCGGAATGTAAGTGGCTGATAAGAGCAGAACCACAACATCTGTAAACAGGTAAGCTTTTGAAAGCGTCAGCGGTGTTTTGCGGGATAGGATCAGCGCCAAAGCGTCATCGCCTCCGGTGGCACCGCCAGCCCGAACCACCAGTCCGACGCCCACTCCTACAAACAATCCTCCGACAACAGCCGCAAACAGCGGGCGGTGGCCAAGGTTGGGAAGAAACGGGCCCGTAAATTCCCAGAGAGAATAGAAAAGGGCATAACCCGCACTGGAAATCAGCGCGTTTTTCAGAAAGCTTTTTCCGAGAATCCGTAACCCTGTCAGGTAACACAAAAGATCCAGGACAAATTCGCTGATTCCCGGTGAAATGTGAAACCAGTGCTTCAGGAACAGGGTCAATCCCAGAATACCTCCTTCAGTGATTTTGCTTTGACTGTGAATATTAAAAAGTCCAAAGGACAGAATCATTACGCCCGTCAGCAGCACGGCATAACGTTTACATACCAGGATCCTGCCCTTGTTTTGGGTAACCATAAAAAACTCCTTTCTTTCATATATTCTTATAATATTTCCGGAGATACCGCAGAAATTTCTCTTGCATCCGGATGTCTGCTGCGGTATAGTCAGTATAAAGAATATAGTTGGTATATTGTCAAGCTCTTTTTGAAAAAAGGAAAACTGAGTCGTGACAGTTCAGCTTTCCACTGTTCCGTGAGGGCGTTGTCGTTGTGTGCCGGTGGCACACGTTTAGCGCCGACCGGAACAGAGTGTAGACCGCGCTGCCTTGGCAGCGGGATCCCGGGGACTGAGTCTTCCTTTTCCCGGGAGCTTCCGGGAGCGGATAAGTGTCAAAAACGGATTCAAAGAAACCCCCTTCGGGGATACCTTTATGGCCATTCGGCCAAAATCAAAGAAAGGAGGGGCAGGATGGCAACTTTGTTTACCGTAGGAGAGATGGCAAAGCTCAGCAATATTTCCAAACAGACACTGATCTTCTATGACAGAAAGGGCGTGTTTTCACCGAATTATGTGGATCCGGACAACGGCTACCGGTACTATTCCGCGGACCAGCTGGAACTGCTGGACAATATTCTGATCCTGAAAGAAATGGGATTGTCTCTGGAAGAAATCAAAAGTTTTATGGAAAACCGGTCGGTGGAACTGGCGCTGTCTCTGATGAGGGAACAGAAACAGAAGATGGAACAGCGGATGGAACGGATTTGGAAACTGCAGAAAAAGTTAGATGACAAAATTGAGGTTCTGGAGGCTTTCCGGAAAGATGAAAAAAGGATTGTCTTTCTGGAAAAGACAGAGCCGGAATATCTGCTGCTGGAATCTGTAGATGGCTGCGGAGACCTTCTGCAGCAGGATTTGGCTCAGAAGCGCCTGCTGCGCCGGGCAAAGCGGGAGAATTACCCCTATTATTATCAGATCGGAGCCATGTATTCCCGGGAGAGTATGGATGCCGGAAACTGGCATCAGGCCTCTTTTATGTTTCTGCTGCTGGAAAAACCGGTGAAGGATCCGCTGTGTATGGAAAAGCCGCCGGGACTTTATGCCAGAGGCTATCATACGGGTCCGTATCAGGAATCCGGAAACACCTGCAGGAAGGTATGGGAGGCAGTTGGAAAAAGTGATTATCAGCCGGGAAAATATGCTCTTGAGTACTGTATTCTGGACAGTCTCACTTCACGCAGCAGCAAGGACTATGTGACGGAGATTCAGATCCCGGTTGTATAAGGAAAATACCCATCCGGAACAAAAAGGCCGATACCTCTATGGCCATTCGGCCAATAATAATGAAAAGGAGAAAACGATGGAAGGAAAATTCAGATTTGGAATCATGGGAGCAGGAAATATTACCCGTCAGTTCTGTGACGCGGTACAGCGCACCGGCATCGCCGTGGTGGCGGCCGTGGCGGGCAGGACCCCGGGGAAAGCGGCAAAGCTGGCCGGAGAATTTCAGATTCCCGGCGTTTATGAAGATTACGAGGAGATGCTGAAAAAGGAACAGCTGGACGCTGTGTACATTGCGGTTACCACCAACGCCCATTACGAGCTGGCTATGCTCTGCCTGGATTACCGGATGCCGGTACTCTGCGAGAAAGCCATGTTCCGTACATATCAGGAGGCGAAAACTGTCTTCGACCGCTCCAGCCAGCTGGGAGTGTTTGTGATGGAGGGCATGTGGAGCCGTTTTCTTCCCAAAATGGCAGCGATCCGTCGGTGGATTGCGGAGGGAAGAATCGGAAAGGTGACCATGGCCCAGGTGGATATCGGATTCCAGGCACCCTTAGATCCGCAGAACCGGTACTTTAACCGGGATCTGGGAGGCGGAGCCATGTATGATCTGACCGTATACTGCTATGATATTCTCACCGGAATTCTGGAAAAACCGGTGAAAGAAGTGGATATCCAGACCATCTGGACGGATACGGATGTGGATGGAGCCGAGCTTCTTCAAGTGAAGATGGATGGCTGTCTGGCCCGGCTCGCGGCAAGCTTTCTGACAGACCTGGGTGATAAGGCGGTATTTTTCGGAAGCAAAGGCCGGATTGAGATGAAAAATCCCCATTACGGACAGGAATGTTGGCTGTATGAGGATGGCAAAGAGCCGGAGGTGTTTGCGGAGGATCATGAGGAAAACGGATTTGTTTACGAGATCCGGGAGGTGGTGAACTGTGTCCGCAGCGGAGCCATCGAAAGCCAGGTGGCGCCCCACAGCATGACCCTGGAGGCCTCCCGTCTCTATGACCGGATTCTGGAAACGAAGGAGGCGGCGGAAGTGATCTCTCTGTCGGAGCTCGCCTGAGAAAATCCGAAGAAAAACTTAGTTTTTTCTGACAAAACGGGAAAATTTCAAAAAGATAATTGACAGAGATGACGGCAAATGCTATATTATCTTCAGGCAATGAAAAGGGAGTAGCTGAACACCGTAACGGTGGTTTTGAAAGCGTCATCCGATGCTCCGAGAGGGCATCCGTATCAAATGAAATAGCAAGACTTTTATTGTAACGGCATAGTTATGATAAAAGTCTTTTTCATTTCATGGAAAATTATATTCCAATCCTTTTTTCATGCCGCACCGGTGCAGTCAAAACTAATGAAAATTATGATACGATAGTACCCGTCGGAAAAAATGGCGGGCAAAAAGAGGAGATTAAATGGAAAATCTGAATTATGTGGAAATTGAACAGGCAAAAAGAGCAGGCCAGCGGGCCCTGGAGAGTCTGTATGACGTTCAGGAAAGCCTGGGAAGCGCCAGAAACTGGGGAATTTTCGACTTACTGGGAGGGGGACTTCTGACGGATATGATGAAACATTCCAAAATCAAAGACGCCGCCTTTCAGATGGAAAACGCCAGAGAGCGCCTGCTGGATTTTCAGCGGGAACTGAAGGATGTGAATCTTCCGCTGGAGCTGCGGATGGATGTGGGCAGCTTCCTCTCCTTTGCGGACTTTTTTTTCGACGGACTCATTACGGATTATCTGGTGCAGTCCAGGATCGGGGAAGCGAGGGAGCAGGTGGAGGATGCCATTTATCAGGTGAAACATCTGCTGGAACGGCTGGAGCAGCTGTGAAAATCTGCTGCCGGAAAGCCGGCCGGTTACGGAATACGGCCTGATTTAAGGAAGGAGGATTTTTATGGGCTGTCTGGGTAATTTACTGTGGTTTCTTCTGGGGGGATGTCTGAGCGGGCTTGGCTGGATTCTGGCGGGAGCCCTGTGGTGTGTGACGATTGTGGGAATTCCGGTGGGGCTGCAGTGCTTCAAATTCGCCTCCCTGTGTTTCTTCCCCTTTGGAAAAGAAATCCGTTACGGGGGCGGCGCCGGTTCCCTGCTGCTGAATATTTTATGGATCTTGCTGACGGGAATTCCGCTGGCTCTGGAATCCGCGGTGCTGGGATGCCTGCTGTGCGTGACGATTGTGGGAATTCCCTTTGGCCTGCAGCATTTTAAAATCGCGAAGCTGGCGCTGATGCCCTTTGGCTCCGAAGTTGTTTAAAACAACGGTAACCGTCACAGGAAAATACGAATCCCCGGGAGGGATCCCTTTATGGCCATCGGGCCAATACTGATGAAAGGAAAGCAAATGTATGGAATTGGTAATCAAAGATCTGCAGAAAAAATTTGAAAAGAAAGAGGTACTGAGAGGCATCGATTTTTCCTTTGAGGACGGGAAAATCTATGGCCTGCTGGGAAGAAACGGAGCCGGAAAAACCACGCTGTTCAACTGTCTCAGCAGGGATATCCGGTGCGACGGAGGAGAATTTTTCCTGCGGGAGAACGGGGAGGCGCGGGAAATCGGGGCGGAGGAGCTGGGCTATGTGCTGTCCACTCCTACCGTACCGGAATTTCTCACGGGAAGAGAGTTCGTCCGTTTCTTTCTGGACATTAACCGGAAAAACATCGAAAATCTCAGGACGGAGGACGAGTATTTCCAGCTGATCAATCTGGAGCCGGAGGACCGGGACAAACTGATGAAGGATTATTCCCACGGAATGAAAAACAAGATGCAGATGCTGATCAACATCATCGCCCAGCCGAAGATTCTTCTGCTGGATGAACCGTTGACCTCCCTGGACGTGGTGGTGGCGGAGGAGATGAAGCAGCTGCTGCGGAAGCTGAAGGAAGGACATATTCTGATCTTTTCCACCCACATTATGGAACTGGCGCTGGATCTGTGCGACGAGATTGTGGTACTCTCCCGGGGAACCCTGGAGAGGGTAGAACGCGGAGCACTGGATGAGGAAACATTTAAAGAAAAAATCATCGGAATACTGAAGGAGGGAGACCATGCTTGATAGTTTTATCATATCCTTCCGGCTGAAAATAACTTACCGGGTCAACGGATTTCTCTATTCGCTGAAATGTGTGCCGTTGTTGGGAAGGCTGCTTCCGGACCGGCTGTACTGTGTGCGGGGGCTGAAGATTCTGGCGGGGATTTTTGCCGGCCTCTGGGAACTGGTGTCCATGTTTCTGGGAAAATTCCTGTATCTCTGGCTGATGGTTCTGCTGCCGGCAGGGCTTTATAAAGGTGACCAGGGGGAGATTTTTATCCATATTCTGGCGATGCTTTCGGTGATCGGCATGTACGCCAACACCTACATGTTTGATCCCTCCAACGACAAATATTATGCCATGTTTCTGCTGCGGATGGACGCCAGGAAATATACTATATCCAATTATATCTACACGGTTTTGCGCCAGGCGGTGGGATTTCTGCCCATGCTGATTGTGGCTGGAATGCAGGCAAATCTGGCTGTCTGGGAGAGCCTGATGTTCCTTCCGCTGATTCTGGGCGGAAAGCTGGCGGTGGCGGCCTGGGACCTTATCCGCTATGAGAAAACCGGGGACGCGGTCAACGAAAATTCCCTGTCAAAGGTGGAATGGATTCTCATGGGAGTGCTGCTGGCGGCCGCATATGGTCTGCCCGCTCTGGGAATTACGATTCCCGCGGCGGCTGTCCTGGCAATGGCCGTGGTCATGCTGGCGGCAGGCCTGACCGGCGTCGGAAAGATCCGCACCTTCCGGTACTACCGGGAAATGTATCAGCAGATTCTTGCCGGAAAAAGGTATCAGATGGATTCGGCGGTTCAGACCATCGCCAATCAGGATAAAAAATACATCAGCAGCGACCGGAAAATCACCAGCAGCAAAAAAGGATTTGAGTACTTCCATGAACTGTTTGTGAAAAGACACCGGAAAGTTCTCTGGAAATCCACCTGGCGGATGACGGCTTTTGCCGCGGCAGTGTGGGCAGGCTGTACGGCCCTGGTGCTGTTCTTTCCGGAGGTGGGAGAGGGGGTCAACCGGTTTCTCATAAGCTCCCTGCCATACTTTGTTTTTATCATGTACAGCATCAACCGGGGGTCTCTGACCACGCGGATCATGTTCATGAACTGTGATCACATGATGCTTACCTACGCCTTTTACCGGAAACCGGAGAATCTTCTGAAGCTGTTCGGAATCCGTCTGCGGGAGTGTATCCGCCTGAATCTTCCTCCGGCGCTGGTAATCGGCGCGGGGCTGGCCATACTTCTGTATCTTACCGGCGGGACGGAAAATCCGCTGAACTACGGGATCCTATTTGTGTCGATCCTGGCCATGAGCGTATTTTTCTCGGTACATAACCTGATCTGTTATTATCTGCTGCAGCCTTACAACGCGGCGCTGGAGATCAAAAGCAAAACTTCTTCGCTGGTATCCTCCGTCACCTATCTGATATGTTTTGCCTGCATCCGCGTCCGCCTGCCGATCTTTGGTTTCGGCCTGCTGGCCATCTGCTTCGCGGCGCTTTACAGTATCGGCGCCTGTGTGCTGGTGTATAAAAAAGGATCGGAAACCTTCCGGCTCAGAACCTGACCGGCGGTCCGGAGTGCGGATTTTAGCCGGGATTTTCCGTAAATGGCTGAAAATGCAAAAATAACGGATGAAAATTAATTGAATTCTCCACTGGATAATGCTACACTAAAAAAGCAGAGAAATGCTTCTGCCAAAGAAAAAGTTTTTTCAGGAGGGTGATGAAGATGAGAATTTTGGTGACAGGCGGCGCCGGTTATATCGGAAGCCATACATGTGTGGAACTGTTGAACGCCGGCTATGAAGTGGTGGTTGTGGATAACCTGTACAACGCCAGCGAGAAAGCGCTGGATAGGGTAGAGCAGATCACCGGGAAAAAATTAACCTTCTATAATGCGGACATCCGTGACAAAGCCGCAATGAACGATATCTTTGACAAGGAGGCGGTGGATGCGGTGATCCATTTCGCCGGTCTGAAGGCGGTGGGCGAGTCCGTGGTGAAGCCCATCGAGTACTATGAGAACAACATCGCCGGCACATTGAATCTGTGCGATGCCATGAGAAATCATGGAGTAAAGAACATCATCTTCAGCTCCTCCGCAACCGTATATGGGGATCCGGCCTTTGTACCTATCACGGAAGAGTGCCCCAAGGGAACGTGCACGAACCCCTACGGATGGACCAAATGGATGCTGGAGCAGATTCTCACTGACCTGCACACGGCAGATCCGGAGTGGAATGTGATTCTGCTGCGTTACTTCAATCCCATCGGCGCTCACAAGAGCGGTATGATCGGAGAGGATCCCAAGGGTATTCCCAACAACCTGCTTCCCTATGTGGCGCAGGTGGCCATCGGCAAGCTTGAGTGCCTGGGCGTATTCGGAGATGACTACGATACCCCCGACGGAACCGGCGTGAGAGATTACATCCATGTGGTGGATCTGGCAGTGGGCCATGTGAAGGCGCTGAAGAAACTGGAAGATAAGGAAGGCGTCAGCGTTTACAATCTGGGAACAGGCCATGGCTACAGTGTGCTGGAAGTGGTACACGCTTTTGAGAAAGCCTGCGGCCATGAGATCAAATACCAGATCAAGGAGAGAAGAGCCGGCGATATCGCCATGTGCTACTGCGATCCCGCGAAAGCCAAAAAAGAGCTGGGCTGGGAAGCACAGTACGGCATCGATGAGATGTGTGCCGATTCCTGGAGATGGCAGAGCCAGAATCCGGACGGCTACAACACGGAAAAATAAAGAAAAAGAAACCGCGGCGCTGCCGGATATTTCCGGAATGGCCGCGGCAAAAAGAAAGCAGCCGAAGCTTTAGGCGTCTGAACGCGAAGCTTCGGCTGTTTTTTCGGTAAACAGGACTCTGTCGGCGGGCGAAAGCATCCGGGCTGCCGCCCGCCGTATATGAAAAATCAGTGGAATACCCGGGAATTCTTTTCGTATCTGGCCTCCGAAGTTACCTGGCAGCCCAGGCGTTTCAGCAGCTTCCGGTCCACATCGGAGAGCATCACAGAGGAATGTACCTGACAGCCCTTCAGCTTCGGCAGCTGTTCCAGAGCCAGCTTTGCCACATCGCTGGAAGCGGCGCTGCTGGAAAGGGCGATCAGCACCTCGTCTGTGTGCAGCCGGGGATTTTTGCTGCCCAGGTAGGAAGTCTTCAGGGTCTGGATCGGCTCGATGCAGGAAGGAGAAATTACATGAGTTTCATGGGGAATTCCTGCCAGCTCCTTTAAGGCGTTCAGAAGCACCGCCGCGCAGGCGCCCAGAAGATCCGAGGTTTTTCCTGTAATCATGCGTCCGTCCGGCAGCTCCATGGAAGCGGCGGGACCTCCGGTGAGCTTTTCCCTCTCCAACGCGGCGCCCACCACTTTTCTGTCTTCCGGGGAAATGTGCACCTGCTTCATCAGCAGCTCGATCTTGTAGGCCTCAGATTCCTGACGGCTTCCGTCTGCCAGTCCCATGATGGCTTCGTAGTATCTGCGGATGATTTCCTGGAGGGATGCCTGACGGCAGGCCTCATCGTCCACGATGCAGTTTCCGGCCATATTCACACCCATATCTGTGGGAGATTTGTAGGGGCTTTCCCCGAAAATCCGTTCAAACATGGCTTCCAGCACAGGGAAGATCTCCACATCCCGGTTGTAGTTGACGGTGGTCACCCCGTAGGCCTCCAGATGGAAGGGGTCAATCATATTCACGTCGTTGAGGTCTGCAGTGGCGGCCTCATAGGCCAGGTTTACAGGGTGCTTCAGCGGCAGATTCCAGATGGGGAAGGTCTCAAATTTGGCGTATCCGGCCCGGATGCCCCGTTTCTGCTCATGGTACAGCTGGGAAAGGCAGGTGGCCATTTTTCCGCTTCCAGGTCCGGGAGCCGTCACCACCACCAGCGGGCGGGAAGTCTCGATATAGTCGTTCTTGCCGTATCCTTCGTCGCTGACAATCAGCGGAATATTGTTGGGATATCCCTCAATGGAGTAGTGGATATACACACGGATCCCCAGCTTTTCCAGCCGCGCCTTGAACTGCGCGGCACTGTTCTGGCCGGTATACTGGGTGATAACCACGCTTCCCACATACAGCCCTCTTTCCTTGTAGACATCGATGAGACGCAGAACATCGCTGTCATAGGTGATGCCCAGATCCCCGCGCACCTTGTTTTTCTCGATGTCACCGGCGCTGATGACGATGACCACCTCTGCCTGGTCTGCCAGCTGCATCAGCATCTGGAGTTTACTGTCCGGGGCGAAGCCGGGCAGCACCCGGGAGGCATGGAAGTCGTCAAACAGCTTGCCTCCGAATTCCAGGTACAGTTTGTTGTCAAATTGGCTGATGCGCTCACGGATATGCTCAGACTGCATGGAAAGGTACTTCTGATTATCAAATCCGATTTTCATAAATCCTGTCCTCCTATATGTTTTTCTGTAGTTCCTAAAAAAAATACATTACTCAGTATACTACAAAAGATTCCTTCAATGCTACTTAAATGTGAAAAAAAAATGAAATTTTCCTTTTTTGACGGAGGGGAAAGGGAAAAGAGTTGATTTATCCACCGGAAATCTTTATAATAATATGGTGTTATAAGGAGGAGATTATGGATCAGAGACCAAGCAACCATAACAATTACCAGGGGCCGGAAGGTCCGGGGCTGGATGGCCCGGGAGGACCCAAAAACCGGTCGTCGATCCTGATTCTGCTGGTTTGTATTCTGGCCACGCTGATGATCTGGACCACCTTCAGCAGTATGATGCAGGGTACCACATCCCGGGAAATTTCCTACAGTAAATTTCTGGAGATGCTGGAAAATAATCAGGTGGCTGCTGTGGAGGAAGAAGGCGGTATGCTGACAATCACACCCCGTGAGCAGAAGGAACAGGGAGTGGAGTATCAGTATTCTACAAGAATGATGGAGAGCGGGGGAGAACTGGTCAACAGGCTGGAGAATGCCAAAGAGGCCAGTGGTGAAGAAATTGCGTTTAACAGCCGGGAGCCGGATACCACAGGCTCTCTGGTATTTTCGCTGTTTACCCTGCTTGTGCCGGTGATTCTGCTGTTTGTGGGTATGAACTGGATTATCCGGAGAATGAACAAGAGCGGAGGCATGATGGGCGGCGTGGGAAAAAGCCGGGCCAAAGCATATGTGCAGAAGGATACGGGTGTCACTTTTAAGGATGTGGCCGGAGAGGATGAGGCAAAGGAATCCCTGCAGGAGGTGGTGGATTTTCTGCATAATCCGGCAAAATACACGGCCATCGGGGCGAAGCTTCCAAAAGGAGCGCTTCTGGTGGGACCGCCAGGAACCGGAAAGACCCTGCTGGCTAAAGCGGTGGCAGGAGAAGCCCACGTTCCCTTTTTCTCCCTGTCCGGTTCGGACTTTGTGGAGATGTTCGTGGGTGTGGGAGCTTCCCGTGTTCGTGACCTCTTTGAGGAGGCCAAGAAAAATGCCCCCTGTATTATCTTTATCGACGAGGTGGATGCCATTGGAAAAAGCCGTGACAGCCGGTACGGCGGCGGAAATGACGAGCGGGAGCAGACCCTGAACCAGCTGCTGGCGGAGATGGACGGATTTGATTCCTCCAAGGGAATCCTGATTCTGGCTGCCACCAACCGGCCGGAGATTCTGGACCCTGCGCTTCTGCGTCCGGGCCGTTTTGACCGGAGGGTGATTGTGGAGCGGCCGGATCTGAAAGGCCGTGTGAGTATTCTGAAGGTACATTCCAAGGACGTATCCATGGATGAGACGGTGGATCTGGATGCCATTGCCCTGGCAACGTCGGGAGCTGTGGGATCGGATCTGGCCAATATGATCAACGAGGCGGCGATTCTTGCCGTGAAGAACGGAAGAAAGGCCGTTTCCCAGAAAGACCTGTATGAAGCGGTGGAAGTGGTCCTTGTTGGTAAGGAGAAGAAGGACCGGATCCTCAGCCAGGAAGAGCGCAGGATCGTTTCCTACCATGAGGTGGGACACGCCCTGGTCAGCGCCCTTCAGAAGGATGCGGAGCCGGTGCAGAAGATTACCATCGTTCCCAGAACCATGGGAGCGCTGGGATATGTGATGCAGGTTCCGGAGGAGGAGAAGTTCCTGAACACCAAAAGCGAGCTGGAAGCCATGCTGGTGGGCCTTCTGGGTGGCCGGGCGGCGGAAGAGCTGGTATTTGGCAATGTGACCACAGGAGCTGCCAATGATATCGAGAAAGCCACCAAAGTGGCCAGGGCCATGATTACCCAGTACGGCATGTCCCAGCGGTTTGGCCTTATGGGACTGGCTACAGTGGAGGATCAGTATCTGAGCGGCCGGGCTGTGCTCAACTGCGGAGATGCCACGGCGGCAGAGATCGACCAGGAGGTCATGAAGATGCTGAAAGGTGCCTACGAGGAGGCCAAGAGCCTGTTGGCGGCCCACCGGGAATCCCTGGACAAGATCGCGGATTTCCTGATCGAGAGGGAAACCATCACCGGAAAAGAATTTATGGAGATTTTCCACAGGGTGGAAGGATCCGAAGAAACGGTGGAAGGGGAAGAGCCCCTTAAGCTGCCGGAAGCGGCAGAGGAGACCGGCGCGGAAGCGGCCGCGGATCCTGTATGACAGTTTTTTGAAGTAATATGAAAACCAGCAAAACCCGCGGAATGTGTTTTGCTGGTTTTTTGTAACAGCGAAGCCGGAAGGCTGAATATTTACGGCTTTTTCATGGCAAGACAGGAGGAAACCATGTTTGATATTCAGGAAGAATTGAAAAAGCTTCCGGCAAAACCGGGAGTTTATATCATGCACGACGCGAAAGACGCCATAATCTATGTGGGAAAAGCCATCAGTCTGAGAAACCGGGTGCGCCAGTATTTTCAGAGCAGCAGAAATCTGGGTGTGAAAAAAGAACAGATGGTGCAGCAGATAGCGAGATTTGAATACATTATCACGGATTCGGAGCTGGAGGCGCTGGTACTGGAGTGCAATCTGATCAAGGAACACCGGCCCAAGTACAACACCATGCTGAAGGATGACAAGGGATATCCCTATATCCGGGTGACGGTGCAGGAGGATTTTCCCAGGGTAGTTCTGGCACGGCAGATGAAAAAGGATAAGAGCCGCTATTTTGGGCCCTATACCAGCGTGGGCGCGGTGAAGGAGTCCATGGAGCTGATGCGGAAGCTGTATTTTGTCCGGAACTGCAGCCGGAATCTGCCCAGGGACATCGGGAAGGAGCGCCCCTGCCTGTATTATCATATTCACCAGTGCAAGGCGCCCTGTCAGGGGTATATTTCAAAGGAAGAATACCGGAAAAATATCGACGGAGTGCTGGATTTCCTCAACGGCGATTACAAGAAGCTGGTGAAAGAGCTGGAGGGAAAGATGCAGGCGGCAGCCGGGGAGCTGCGCTTTGAGGAGGCCGGAGAGTACCGGGATCTGATCCAGAATATCGAGAAAATCGGCGAACGGCAGAAGATTACGGGCAGCACCGGAGAGGACAAGGATGTGATCGCCCTGGCCTGCGATGAGACGGACGCGGTGGTGCAGGTGTTCTTTATCCGGGACGGCAAGATGATCGGGAGGGATCATTTCTACCTGCGGGTGGCTGTGGAAACCTCCAGAAGCCAGATTCTCCAGGATTTCGTCAAGCAGTTTTATGCGGGGACTCCCTTTGTGCCGAAAGTGCTGATGCTCCAGGAGGAAGTGGAGGAAATCCAGGTGCTGGAGGAATGGCTGACGAAAAAGAGAGGCCAGAGAGTCCACATCCAGGTGCCCAAAAAGGGGACAAAGGAAAAGCTGGTGGAGCTGGCGGCCAGAAATGCCCAGATGGTTCTCAGCCAGGACCGGGAGAAGCTGAAGAGGGAGGAAGGCCGCACCATCGGCGCCATGAAGGAGATTGCCGCTCTTCTGGGGCTGGAGGATATCGAACGGGTGGAATCCTACGATATCTCCAATATCAGCGGCTTTGAGTCCGTGGGCTCCATGGTGGTGTACGAAAAAGGGAAGCCCAAGCGGAACGATTACAGGAAATTCAAGATCCGGACCGTGAAAGGCCCCGATGATTACGCCAGCATGCAGGAGGTTCTCACCAGAAGATTTCAGAGGGGGCTGGATGAAAAAGAAAACGGCCGGGAGGACGGAAAATTCAACCGTTTTCCGGATCTGATTCTCATGGACGGCGGAAAGGGCCAGGTGCATGTGGCCTGTCAGGTGCTTGAGGAGCTGCATCTTCAGATTCCCGTCTGCGGTATGGTAAAGGATGACAGCCACCGGACCCGGGGCCTGTACTATCAGGACCGGGAGATCCCCATCAGCCATTCCAGCGAAGGGTTTAAGCTGATCACCAGAATTCAGGATGAGGTACACCGGTTTGCCATCGAATACCACCGGCTTCTGCGCAGTAAGGGACAGATTCATTCGATTCTGGACGATATTGATGGAATCGGTCCGGCCCGAAGGAAGGCGCTGATGCGCCAGTTCAAATCGCTGGAAGCCATCCAGAACGCGCAGATTGACCAGCTGAAAGCGGTACCCTCCATGAACGAGGCTGCTGCCCGCCAGGTGTATGCCTTTTTCCATGAAGAACCGTCTGCCCGGGAAAATCCGTGACCATTCAGCTCCCGCGGGGATCGCACTGCGGCGGAGAGGAAGATGTCGCTTGTGCGACCCGCCGCAGGCGGAGAATCCTGCAAGGCAGGATTCTTTCTTGAAGTTGCACATGCCCTGTGCTACAATAAAACAAGAAATTGTGGGAAAAAGGAGGCCAGTTATGAAGGCTGTGAAATTGACCAAGATGGTCGAGGCGCTGAACCTGAAGAACATGACGCCGGAAGTGGATATGGGACCGATCCGGATCACGGTGCCGGACATTAACCGTCCCGCGCTGCAGCTTACAGGGTATTTTGAGCATTTTGCTTCAGAACGGGTTCAGATTATCGGGTATGTGGAGTTTACCTATCTGAAACATATGGACAGAGAGGAAAGAATCCGGTGCTTTGAGACGTTTATTTCCAAGAAGATTCCCTGTGTGATTTTTACCACCATGACGGAGCCGGATGAAGATATGCTGGGACTGGCCAGGAAGCATAATGTTCCGGTACTCTGCACAGAGCGCACCACCTCCAATTTTATGGCGGAGATTATCCGCTGGCTGACCGTTCAGCTGGCGCCCTGTATTTCCATCCACGGTGTACTGGTGGATGTGTACGGCGAGGGAGTCCTGATCATGGGCGAGAGCGGCATTGGGAAGAGTGAGGCAGCCCTGGAGCTGATTAAAAGAGGACACCGTCTGGTCAGCGATGATGTGGTGGAGATCAGTAAGGTCAGCGATGAGACTCTGGTGGGAAGAGCGCCGGATATCACCCGGCATTTTATCGAACTGCGCGGTATTGGAATTATCGATGTAAAGACTCTGTTTGGCGTAGAGCATGTGAAAAATACCCAGTCCATCGATCTGGTAATCAAGCTGGAGGAATGGGACCGGGAAAAAGAGTACGACCGTCTGGGATTGAAAGAAGAGTATACGGAGATTCTGGGCAACAAGGTGGTCTGCCATTCGCTTCCCATTCGTCCGGGAAGAAATCTGGCAATTATTGTGGAGGCCGCCGCGGTCAACCACAGACAGAAGAAGATGGGATATAATGCCGCACAGGAGCTGTACAACAGAGTACAGGCTAACCTGGCAAGAAAGAGGGAGGATTAAGCGATGAAACAATATTGTTTTGGAATTGATATCGGAGGCACTACTGTAAAATGCGGACTGTTCACCACGGATGGAGAGGTCCTTGATAAATGGGAAATCGTGACGGATACCAGCGAAGGCGGAAAAGGGATTCTTCCGGATGTGGCCCGGGCGATTCTGAATAAGATGGAGGAAAGAAAACTGAACAGTGAGCAGATTGCCGGCGTAGGCGTGGGCGTACCCGGTCCTGTGCTGAAGGAGCGGGAGGTGGCCGTGGCGGTGAACCTCCACTGGGGTTATACCATGCTGGCAGATGATCTGGAAGGCCTGCTGGGCGGTGGTATTCCCGTAAAGGTGGGAAATGATGCCAATGTGGCAGCTCTGGGAGAGATGTGGAAAGGCGGCGGCGAAGGTTACCGCAGCCTGATTATGGCAACACTGGGAACCGGTGTCGGCGGTGGAATTATTGTGGATGGAAAGATTGTGACCGGAGCCCACGGCGCCGGAGGCGAGATCGGTCATGCCTGTGTGGAACCGGAAGAGACGGAACGCTGCAACTGCGGAAACAGAGGCTGCCTGGAACAGATGGCTTCCGCCACCGGACTGGTACGTCTGGCAAAAAGAATCCTTGACGCGGATCAGGAGCCTTCTTCTCTGAGAACGGAAGAAATCAGCGCGAAATCCGTTTTTGACGCATACAAAGCAGGTGATTTGGTGGCTGCCAGGATTGTGGACAAGTTTGCTTCCTACCTGGGCAATGCGCTGGCAATCTTTTCCTGTGTGGTGGATCCGGATGTAATTGTACTGGGCGGAGGTGTTTCCAAGGCCGGACAGCCCCTGATCGAGGCGGTGGAGAAATATTTCCGTAGAGACGCATTTACCACTTGTAAGGAGACTCCCATTGTTCTGGCAAAGCTGGGCAATGACGCTGGTATCTACGGAGCGGCTAAACTGGTAGTGGAAGAATAAGGGTAATAACGAAATACAAAAACGGCATCTGCTGCTTTTCATAGTGCAGATGCCGTTTTTGTATTCATGACAATGGAAGTTCGCGAAGCGGGTTTCCATTGTTTATTGCTGTACCACAGCCCCGGGATCGGTTGCCCCGGCGTCAGGCGCCTGAGTGGGCGCCGGAGTCGCTGGAGCCGGCGTGGTGGTTTCTCCTCCGGAGTTCTCCGCGGGAGGTGTTGTCGGCGTGGCGCTGCCCTCCGAACCGGCATCCGGCGTAGGTGTTGCCGCCGGTGTTTCGGTGACAGGAGCATTGGGATCCGTACCTGCCTCCGGAGTGGGAGTAGGTGTGACGGTGGGAACCGGCGTGGGTTCCGGCGTCGGCGGAACATAATGCTGCGTACACCTTGCGGTGGGGATGGTGGAAACATCAAAGTATTCTGTTCTGGTGGAACAGCCCATACCGGCCAGAAGTCCGCTTTCCGCGCAGATGGTTGCCTGCTTCACATTGGAAGGCACCTCAAAGTCGGCGGAGGGAAGCTCCTGATGAATCCTTGACATCACATTGGTCCACAGAGTTTTGTGGAAATTCTTGCAATCATCTTCCAGAAGTTCGTTGGTATCATATCCGGCCCAGACCGCACAGGTATAGTAGGGGGTAAATCCTGCGAACCATACGTCACGGGTGGCTGATGTGGTACCGGTTTTACCGGCCACCGGCATATTGGAGAGCTGGAAGGCATTTCCAGTGCCGCCGCTTTCCTCCACAACGCTCTCCATGGCGCTGGTGAGAAGAAACGCGGTGCTCTCACTGAATACCTGGCGGGTTTCCGGCTCATTTTCCAGAAGCACATTTCCGTCCTGATCCAGAATCTTTGTGTAGAAAATCGGTTTGATGTACGTTCCCTGGTTGGCGATGGCGGCATATGCGGCAGTCAGCTCCAGGTTGGAAACACCGTAGGTAATACCGCCCAGAGCGGTGGGATCCTGCACATCGGAGAAGATCTCGACTTCACCCAGATAATTTTTCACCTCGGACCGTTCGGTTACCCGTTCAAAACCCAACTCCTTCAGATAGTTATAACCTACCCGGGGAGTAATCTCCTGGAAGCATTGTACGGCAATACTGTTGCAGGAAATGCGGATGGCGTCCCGGATCGTCATGGTTCCCCGGTAGCCGCTGTAAGCGTTGCGTACAATCCGGTCCTCGTCTGTATATTTTACCGGCTGGTCCACATAAGTGTCGGCCAGCGTTTTGCCGAAGTCATTGATAGCCGGGCCGTACACAGCCAGCGGCTTGAAAGTGGAACCCGGCTGCCGGTAGGTATCCGTGGCCCGGTTCAGCGTCAGGCTGGCTTCCTTTTTTCCGCGGCCGCCCACCAGGGCCTTCACGTATCCGGTATGCTGATCCATGATCACCATGGAAGACTGGGGCTGGGGCGCGAAGCTGAGCCGCTCTGCCACAATGGTGGATCCGTCGGAGAGAACGTAGTTCTTATAGGCGTCGATATGAGCCTGGGCGTCCTCCTGGGAATCAAACAGCAGATCGAACTGATCGTCTTCCGTGTCCATGAAGTAAAGCTTCATCATTTCCTTGCTGTAGTTCTGGGTGGTGCCGTCGGGTTTCTGTACCGTCAGCGCCCAGTCGATACCGATTCTGGTATTGGAAGGGAAATTTTCTTCGTTCTGGTATTCCTCATCCAGAATCGCCTGGATGTCGGGATCCTGGGTGGTGTAGATCCGGAGGCCGCCGCTGTACAGCGCGTTCTGGGCCTGCACCTCCGTATAGCCCAGCTTTTCCTGAAGATCGTTGGTGATCTGGGAAGTCATCTCGTCGATGAAGTAGGAATACGGCGAGGTTTCCTGCTGGGAATCCGTCGCCTGGATCCGGTCATAGACATTGTCTGCCATGGCTTCATCATATTCGGCCTGGGTGATATACCCCTGTTCCAGCATATTGTCCAGTACCTTTGTACGCCGCTTGGCGTTTTCGTCCGGATGCCGGATGGGATTATACAGGTAAGGATTCTGTGGGATGGCAGCCAGAACGGCACATTCCGACAGGGTAAGATCACTGCAGTCCTTGCCGAAATACCGCTGGGACGCAGCCTGCACGCCATAGGTACCGGCGGAAAGATTGATGGTATTCAGGTAATTCTCCAGAATTACGCTTTTGGTATCCTCTCCGGCCGCGTCCAGAGAAGCCTCCAGCTGCAGAGCCAGATACTGCTCCTGGAACTTTCTGGTGAATCGCTCCAGTGTTCCCTCGTTGGTCCAGTTGGTGAACACATTATTTTTCAGCAGCTGCTGTGTCAGGGTACTGGCGCCTTCATTAAAATGGAAGCCCCGGGCAACGCCGTTAAAGAAGGCCCGGACAATTCCTTTGATATCGATACCGTGGTGTTCGTAGAAACGTTCATCCTCAATGGCCACAATGGCATGCTGCATGTCCAGCGGGATCTGATCGATGGAGACCGATACCCGGTTGGCTGACGGAGCAGACAGCTTCTGCAGCTGGTTGCCGTCAGCGTCATAGACAAAGGTGGCATTGCCGCTGGGCATAATATTCACGTCCGAGATATCCGGGGAATTGTCAATGATTGCCCGGAACGCGCCGACACCCATGCAGCAGATGATTACGCACAGGGCCGCGAACGTGAGAAAAAGAATCCGCAGAATACTGACGCCTGCCCGCTTTTCCACTTTGGGAGAGGCGGAAGCGAGTTTTTTACGCTTTTTCTGCGTCGATTTTTTTCCGTAATTCATGATAGTCCCTCCTTTATATTGGATTATTATATCAAATTCCATTTTTTATTAAAAGCCCCAAATAAAAAGTTCACATTTTCCTATTGCGAAAAGGCCGGAAAGGATTTTATAATGAAACGTATCAGTAAGGAAGAGAACAGAGAGGACAAAAGACTTATGCTGGAGCGTTTTAAAACAATTTACATGGGCGGGACCGGAGAAATTGTGGAGAAAAAATCCCGTTTTATCGCCACCGTCCGGCTGACAGAGACAGAGGAGGAGGCCCTGACGTTTATTGAGGCGGTCAGAAAAAAATATTGGAACGCTACCCACAACTGCTATGCTTATGTGATCGGGGAGAGGAAGGAGCTGGTGCGGGCCAGTGATGACGGGGAGCCTCAGGGTACGGCAGGACATCCCATGCTGGACGTACTTCTGGGAGAGGATCTCTATAATGTGACCGTGGTGGTAACCCGGTATTTCGGCGGTACACTGCTGGGAACCGGCGGACTGGTGCGGGCCTATTCCCGGGCTGTGCAGGAGGGACTGGCCCGGAGCCGGATTATAGAGCGGCAGTACGGGACGGTTCTGGAGATCCGGACAGACTATAACGGAATTGGAAAGATTCTGTATCTGATCGGCCAGAAGGGACTTTTGACCCTCGACAGTGAATATACGGACCGGGTGAAAGTGAGGATTCTGGTTCCTGTTTCAGAGACGGATCGGGTGGAGAAAGAACTGGTGGAGGCCACCAGTGGACGGGTGGAGCTTGCCAGAGGGGAAAGCTTTTACTATGCCGATCTGGACGGAAAGGTTCTGATGGGAGAGGAACTGACGCCGGAAAAAGAGATGGGCCCGGGAGTCTGAACTGTTGAGCGGACAGCTTACGGCAACGAATTTCGCTGCCGGTTGCCCGGCAGATGTCCGCTCATGCGGGATGGGTTGCTTGCGGGCGCGGCGCGCAAAAAGGGACATCATGGCTCGCTAAGAGTATGATGTCCCTGAAAATCAGCAGGTTTCCGGTTTTGGATATTCTTTGCCGAAGGTTTCCACGGTGATGGTGCGGATCTTCTGGGGATCCAGCGGCATATCCCGGAAGTCGGTGGGTGTGGAAGCGATTTTATCCACAATTTCCAGCCCCTCCGTCACCTTTCCGAAGGCCGCGTAGGCGCCGTCCAGATGGGGAGAAGTTTTGTGCATAATGAAAAACTGGCTTCCGGCGGAATCCGGATGCATGGCCCGGGCCATGGAAAGAACTCCCGGAGTATGTTTCAGATTATTGGCGAAACCATTCTGGGAAAATTCTCCTTTGATGGAATAACCGGGACCTCCCATGCCGTTGCCGTTGGGACAGCCACCCTGGATCATGAAGCCCGGAATTACCCGGTGGAAGATCAGGCCGTCATAGAACCCCTTTTGCACCAGGTCGATAAAATTGTTGACAGTATTCGGAGCAATCTCCGGATATAATTCGGCTTTCATCACATCGCCATTTTCCATGGTGATGGTAACAATAGGATTTGCCATGTTGTCATCTCTCCTTTTTAAATATGAAGGTATTGGCAGCAGTTCTGCCGGAGGTTGAACTGCCGCGGACAGTAACCTGCCGTTCACAAAGCGGTGCCATTTTTGGGAAGCAGAAAATGTGCTGCCGCTGTCAGTGAACTGTAGCTATTATAATATGTGGAAGAGAAAGGCGCAAGAGGAAGCTTGCCGCAGGGGAACCCCTGTGCTATAATGAGCAGAGTCGCTGTCTGTCGGGAAGCCAGGATGTCAGGAAAAACACAGCATTGTCCGGCGGACTTTCAGTAAATGTAACATATCAGTTCAGCCTTCCGGCTTCGCTGTCACGAAAGAATGTACACAGGCTGCGTTCCCCGCAGCCTGGCGGGACAGTGGAAGGCCGAAATTGTTGCCAGTAAATTCGCAGAAAAGGCGGGAAAAGAATGATTATAGAGACAAACAGCCCCGAAGAAACCTTCCGGCTGGGGGAACGTCTGGGACGGCAGGCCCGTGCCGGACAGATTTACACCCTGAGAGGGGATCTGGGGGTGGGAAAAACCGTATTTACCCAGGGAATAGCCAGAGGGCTTGGCATCACGGAGGCCGTATCCAGCCCCACCTTTACCATTGTGCAGGAATATCAGGAAGGGCGGCTTCCTTTTTACCATTTCGATGTCTACCGGATCGGGGATATTGAGGAGATGGAAGAGATCGGCTATGACGATTACTTTTTCGGAAACGGCGTCTGCATGATCGAGTGGGCGGACCGGATCCGGGAACTGCTGCCGGAACAGGTGATTTCCGTGGAAATCGAAAAGGATCTGGAAAAAGGATTTGACTACCGGAAGATAACCATCGAGGGACTGGGAGAGGAAATCCTTTGAGGAGGATACCTTTATGGCCATTCGGCCAGAATAGGAGGAAA
>HHCFR02800__coassemble_1282_pt1 | contig 25432 bp, 20 predicted proteins | sample HHCFR02800__metabat2_high_PE_078 | metagenome-assembled genome bin HHCFR02800
AAACTGCGGCAGAAAATTTCTCTGCCGCAGCATACTTCCGTTTTCTCTATTCTGTTTTCCTGTCCGGCAGCCGGTATCTTCCGATCAAACGTAAGTAGCTGATACACAGCAGCAGCGCCGCTCCGCTCCATGCACAGATCTCCGCGTAAAAAATACCGTTTTGTCCCACCAATCTGGGGAGCAGCAGGGCTACGCCCACGCGCATGAGAAATTCCACGGCTCCGCTCAGAAGAGGTATTACCGTATTTCCCAGGCCCTGAATAGCGGAACGATACACATACAGCAGATAAAGCACAATCAGAAAAGAAGCCATAATGAAAAGATAGTGGTAGGCAATTTCCATAACCTGGCTTACCTGATCCTGTTCCCCGGAGATAAACAGGGACAACACCGGCCTGCCGGCCGCAATCATTACCACGCCGATCACCAGTGCCGTCAGCACTGCCATAAATCCTCCTTTTCGCACACCTTCCCGGATTCTGGGGACATTACCCGCTCCCAGATTCTGACCCACATAAGTAGTGATGGCGTAACCGTAGGAAATGGCTGCCAGCTCCAGTACACCGTACAGCTTGTTTGTAGCCGTAAAACCTGCCACAAACAAAAAGCCGTATCCGTTTACCACGTACTGAACCACTAGTCCGCCCACAGAAATAATCATATTCTGAAATTCCAGCGGCGCACCCAGCTTCAGAAGCTGTCCTGCCAGGTAGCCATCCCGTGAAAAATCCTCCCGCCCGATTTTCACCGCTTCAATTTTCCGAAGCACCAGAAAACAATACAGCGCGGAAAAGGCCTGAGCTGTCACTGTGGCAATGGCGGCTCCCGCCACTCCCCAGCCGAATACGGCCACAAACAAGAGATCCAGCCCCACATTGATGACCGCCGCCACAATCATGGCAATCAGAGGGGAACGGCCGTTGCCAAGAGCCCGCAAAATAGAAGCCAGGCAGTTATATGCGGCAATGACCGGAATTCCGCAGAAAATGATCCGCACATAAGTGACGGACATGTCAATGACATCCGCAGGCGTGTTCAGGAATACCAGCACCGGCTGTACCGCAGCCTGACTGATCACCAGCACCACCAGAGCAGTGACAGCCGTCAGCACATAGCTCATGGCTACCGTCTTCTTCAGCGCCTTTCCGTCCCCGGCGCCATAATTCTGAGCAGTCAGGATGGAAAAACCCTGGGTGCCTCCAGTCAGGATACCCTGGATCATCCAGATCAGCCAGTCGGCAGCGCCCACCGCTGCCAGGGCTTCCACTCCTACCACCTGTCCTACCACCATGGCGTCCACCATAGTATAGAACTGCTGAAAAACGTTTCCCAGCATCAGCGGAAGGGCGAAAAGCAGAATCAGCTTTCCCGGCGCTCCACTGGTCATATTTTTTACATTTGCCGCCATAAAAACCTCCCTTTAAGTCAAAAAAATAAGGCGAAACACAAGTTCTGCATTCCGCCTTGTCCGCATCACAGGCGATCAAAATTATTATAACTCCGGCCAGGGCAAATTGCAATCTCTTTTCTGCATTTGCAGCTGTTTGGCGTTACAGTCCGGCGCCTTTCAGGCCGTCTTCACATTTCTGGTGGCCACAATTGACACTCCTGTGCCAGCCACATTTTCCGCCACCACATCACCGATAGAAACCGGTGCCGCCACCCGGATGGATTTCAACGCCAGCACGCACGCGCGGATCTTTTCCTTGGGAATATCGGAGGCTGTTTTCACGGATACCACCGGCAGCTCGCCTCCCGTCACCCGTACCGTGGAGGTGACGATCCTGGTGGGATTGGTCACTTCCTTGCGGGCATAGACATCTCCCCTTTTGCAGGTATTTCCCTCCACCTGACGGATTTCTCCCGCTTCCATGGTCACCCGCATCTGGCAGCCCATGGGGCAGCCGATACACGTCAATTCTCTGATCTCCACAATCTTTACCTCCTATTCCTGCTCGATCCTGATGGTGATTTTTCCGGGGCCTCCTCCGGCTGTCAGCCGTTCCCGCTCCAGAGTTACCGTCTCCATCTCCCCGGGAGCCAGGATCTGGCGCTTCCGGTGAAGAATCCGCTCCTCATCCAGATACACACTGACGTAACAGTTCTGGTACACGCCTCCCACCCGGAACCGCACCGGCAACTTTTCTTCCATATGGTCAGGCCGGATGAAGGAAGGCACCGTATACCGGACGCCGCCCTCGGCACAGACAGGAATGGAGGCAGTGTCCGCCGTTCCCAAATTCTCCGGTGCGCCGCCGCGGGCGGACGCCACATAGCAGGCCGCGTATTTTCCGGCCAATGCGGCCTCCTGGGACACAAAATCCACCAGGTCATGGACATGCAACACATTTCCGCAGGCAAAAACGCCGGGGATATTGGTCTCCAGGCTCTCATTGACCACCGGGCCTCCGGTGACAGGGCTCAGATCAACGCCCGCGGACCGGGACAGTTCATTTTCCGGCAGCAGTCCCACGCTCAGCAGCAGGGTATCGCAGGAATACTGCTCCTCCGTACCGGGAATGGGCCTTCTCTGGTCGTCCACCCGGGCCAGGGTGACGCCTTCCACCCGCTCTTTTCCCTGGATATCCACCACCGTGTGGCTCAGCTTCAGGGGGATGCCGAAATCATCCAGACACTGGACGATATTTCTCTTGAGTCCGCCGGAGTAGGGCATCAGCTCTGCCACCACCTTCACCTTTGCCCCTTCCAGGGTCATCCTTCTGGCCATGATCAGTCCGATATCGCCGGAGCCCAGGATCACCACTTCCCGTCCCGGCAGATAGCCTTCCATGTTCACCAGCCGCTGGGCCGTTCCCGCGGAATAGATGCCCGCCGGCCGGTAGCCGGGGATGTTCAGGGCGCCCCTGGAACGCTCCCGGCAGCCCATGGCCAGCACCACAGCCCCGGCCTGTATCTGGAACATGCCCTCCTGCCGGTTCATGGCGGTCACCACCTTATCCCGGGAAATATCCAGCACCATGGTATTTAACAGGTAAGGAATCTTCCGCTCCTCAACCTGCCGGATAAACCGTCCGGCATACTCCGGTCCGGTGAGCTCCTCCTTGAAGGTGTGCAGTCCAAATCCATTGTGGATACACTGGTTGAGAATACCTCCCAGCTCCCGGTCCCGCTCAAGAATCAGGATTTCTCCGGCCCCCTGGTCATAAGCGGCCACAGCGGCGGCCAGCCCCGCGGGGCCGCCTCCGATAATTACCACATCTGCATACTTTTTCATCACTGGTCCTCCTCCTGCAGTCTGTCCTTATTCACTCCCACAATCAGACGGGAATTTCCGCCGCATTTCGTCACCTGATCCATGGGAATCTTCCACTCTCTGGCCAGGATTTCCATGGTTCTCGGAGAGCAGAAGCCAGCCTGGCATCTACCCATTCCAGCTCTGGTCCTTCTCTTCACCCCATCCAGGGATCTGGCCCCCAGCGGCCGGCGGATGGCATCGATGATCTGCCCCTCCGTCACCGTCTCACAGCGGCAGATCACATTTCCGTACTCCGGATGGCTGGCAATCAGGGCGTTCCTCTCCTCCTCGGGAAGATGGAAGGGATTGACCACATCCTTTCTGGTCTCAATGAACGTCTCCTTTTTCTCCGGACGCAGCTTTTCCGTCACCAGTTTTTCCAGAAGCTTGCCCACAGCCGGGGCGCTGGACAGTCCCGGCGATTCCATGCCCGCGCAGTCGAAAAATCCCGGCGCGTCCGCCGCTTCCTCCACGATAAATTCCGATCCGTCCTCGTGGGCCCGCAGTCCCGCGAAGGAGGTGATCACCTGACGCATAGGCAGTCCTTCCACACTGAGCGCCGCCTTGGCTGCCACCTCGTCCAGCCCCTGCCGGGTGGTATTGGTCCCCTCTTTGTCGGGGATATCCGTGGCCGTGGGGCCCACCAGGGTATTTCCGTGCACCGTGGGCGTCACCAGAACACCCTTGCCGAATTTGCCCGGAAGCTGGAAAATAGTCCGGTCCACAAATCCTCCCGTGCTTCTGTCCAGCAGATAATACTCACCCTTTCTGGGGGTAATATGCAGTTTCCTTTCGCTGACCATGTTGTGGAACACATCCGCGTACACGCCGGCCGCATTGATCACGCAGCGGGTCTCGTAAGTTTCCCCGCCGGTCACCAGCCGGTAGCCCTCCTGCGTTTTTTCCACCTTCTTCACTTCCGTATCGAAGATAAATTCCACGCCGTTGACGCAGGCATTTTCCGCCAGGGCGATGGTAAGCCCAAAGGGGCAGACAATGCCTCCTGAGGGCGCCCAGAGGGCGGCGGTCACTTCACGGCTAAGGTTGGGTTCCAGGGCCCGGGCCTCCTCCCCGGTCAGGATCTGAAGCCCCGGCACTCCGTTGGCCTCTCCCTGTGCCTTCAGTTCTTCCAGCATACCTTCCTTCTCTTTGTCAAAGCACAGCACCAGGGAACCATTTCTGCGGAAGGGGAAATCCAGGGTTTTGGAAAGTTCCTCCATCATGGCGTTTCCCTCCACGTTCAGTCTGGCCATCAGGGAACCGGGCCGGGCGTCAAAGCCGGCGTGGACGATACCGCTGTTGGCCTTTGAAGTGCCGCTGCACACATCCTCCCCCTTTTCCAGAACGCCGATTTTCAGCCGGTATCTGGACAGCTCTCTGGCTGCCGCGCAGCCGGATACGCCGGCTCCGATAATCAGTACATCATACATGATAATCTTTCCTCCTAAATCTGTATAAAATTGTAACAATTCCGCCTTCCGGCTTCACCGTCACAAAAGAACGCACACAGGCACATCGAAAAAAACGCTCAAAAAAGACAGGCCGAACGGCATCCCTTCCGGGATGCTGCTCATTGCCTGTCTCCATTCTCCGCAATGTCTCTTTTCGGTTTTCTGGCCGGTGGATTTTACTCCTCCCGGGCCCAGCCGAAGGCGTATTTCACAGCCTTCTTCCAGCCTTTTATCTTCTCCTGCTGCTGCTCGGGGGTAATCTGGGGCAGGAAGGTCCGGTCAATAGACCAGTTTTTCCTTACCTCCTCCGGGCCGGACCAGTATCCCACCGCCAGCCCTGCCAGATAGGCGGCGCCCATGGCCGTGGTCTCCACGCAGGAGGGCCGGTTCACCGGTCCCTGCACCATATCTGCCTGGGTCTGCATCAGGAAATCGTTGGCGCTGGCGCCTCCGTCCACCTTCAGGGAGGTGAGGGAAATGCCGGCATCCGCCTCCATGGCCTTGATCACATCGTTTACCTGGTAGGCGATGGACTCCAGGGTAGCCCGGATAATGTGGTACTTGTTTACCCCGCGGGTGATGCCCACGATGGTTCCCCTGGCGTACTGATCCCAGTACGGCGCTCCCAGGCCGGTGAACGCCGGCACCACATAGCAGCCGTTGGTATCCTTCACCTTTCTGGCCATGTAGTCAGAATCCATGGCGGAATCAATGAGACGCATCTCATCCCGCAGCCACTGCACCGCGGCACCTGCCACAAAGATGGAGCCTTCCAGAGCATAATTGACTTTGCCGTCAATGCCCCAGGCGATGGTGGTCAGCAGTCCGTTTTTGGAAAATACCGGTTTCTCTCCCGTGTTCATCAGCAGGAAACAGCCGGTTCCGTATGTATTTTTGGCTTCTCCCGGATCAAAACAGGTCTGGCCGAAAAGTGCCGCCTGCTGGTCTCCTGCCGCGCCGCCGATGGGGATCTCCCCGCCCAGAAACGCGGGGTCCGCATAACCGTAGATGCAGCTGGAGGGCTTTACCTCGGGCAGCATGCACCGGGGAATATCCAGTTCCTTCAGAATATCCTCGTCCCACTCCAGGGTATTGATATTAAACAGCAGGGTCCGGGAAGCATTGGAATAATCCGTCACATGCACCCGTCCCCGGGTAAGCTTCCAGATCAGCCAGGTCTCCACCGTTCCGAACAGCAGCTCGCCCCGCTGGGCCTGCTCCCTGGCTCCCTTTACATTGTCCAGAATCCATTTTACCTTGGTTCCCGCAAAGTAGGCGTCAATCAGAAGCCCCGTCTTCTGACGGAACATTTCCGTCAGGCCCTTCTCTTTTAAGGAATCACAGTACTCGGATGTTCTGCGGCACTGCCACACGATAGCCCGGTACACCGGCTCCCCGGTTTCCTTATTCCACACGATGGCGGTCTCCCGCTGGTTGGTAATTCCGATGGCCGCGATATCATCCGCGGACGCTCCGATCTTCGACATGGCCTCCACCGCCACCCCCAGCTGTGTGGACCAGATCTCGTTGGCGTCGTGCTCCACCCAGCCCGGCTTCGGGAAATACTGGGTAAATTCCTTCTGTGCGACGCTGCACATTTCCCCCTTCTCGTTGAACAGAATACACCGGTTGCTGGTGGTACCCGCGTCCAGCGCCATTACATATTTTGCCATAAAACCCTCCTTGACGCAGAGATGCTTCCGCCCTGGCCTGCGTTCGCCTTATGCCTTCGCACAGCCTCACGGCTCGCGGGCGGCGGCGAGTGCATGCGCAAGCGCCTGCGTTCGCCTTATGCCTTCGCGCAAAAAGAGCAGACTGACAGGACAGCATGGTGCTGTCTGGTGTCAAAGCCTGCTCCCGTCTCCGCTTTCGTTTTCTTAAACTGCTTTCAGTCTACCACAAACCGGAGAAAATGGCAAGAAAGATCCTGCAATTTATCAGCACCAGCTTTTTACGATCACCTGCAGATTCTCCCTGCCCTGATATTCGTCGATTTCCGGATAATACAGCACGGAAATGGTATCCCGGCCCTGAAGCTTTTCCACAAACTCGTCGCCGTCCCCGAAATAGATACCGGTCATGGCAAAGCCCGCATCATCTGTCAGCTGCATCCGCACCACATTCCGGTTTTTTCCCAGCACCCGCAAAGCTCTGGGATGCAGTCCCTTCTGGGCAAACAGCGGTTTTTCGTTTCCCTTCCCGAAGGGTTCCAGAATTTTCAGTTCCCGTACCAGATCCTTTCGGATATAAGCCAGCGGCATAGGCACGTCAATGGTAATTTTCTCCACAAAATCTTTCTCCGTCAGACCGCACCGGTCATTGAGAGCCCGACGGAAAGGCTCCACATTTTCCTCCGGCAGGGAAAGCCCTGCCGCCATGGGATGCCCTCCGAATTTGGTCAGATATTCCCGACATTCACAGAGTTTTTCGTACATGGAGTAGGCCTCTGTGGACCGGCCGGAGCCTTTGACGCCCTCCTCGCCTCTGGTGAGTACAAAGGTGGGCCGGTGATATTTTTCCCGGATTCTCCCGGCGATAATTCCTGCCAGGCTTTCATGGCAGTCCGGAAGAAAGATCACCAGAACGCCGTCCCTGGTCATGTTCTGCTCCTCCACCTGACGGACAGCGTCCTCCACGCCGCGGGCGGTCATATCCTTCCGGCTGTCATTGAGATTCTTCAGATCCCCGGCCAGCCGGGCCGCCTCCTGCCGGTCCTCGGCGCACAGAAGGGCCAGCGCCCGCCGGGCCGTATCCAGCCGGCCTCCGGCGTTGAGGCAGGGACCCAGCACAAAACCGATGTGGTAGGAGGTGATCTGCTCCGTCGAAAGGCCGTTGATCCGGATCAGCTCCTGAAGTCCCAGATTCTCCGTTTTATGGAGCCGCTTCAGCCCCTCCTTCACGATAATCCGGTTCTCTCCTACAAGGTCCATCACGTCTCCCACCGTGGCCATGGCCGCATAGGGAAGCATCCAGTCTACCAGATCCACCTGGGGCTTCCTGGCCCGATACAAAGCTTCCATCATCTTCATGGCCACCACTGCCCCGCAGATTCCGGAAAATCCGTAACCGCAGTCCGCCTGTTTGGGATTTACCACCGCGTCCGCAGGCGGAAGGATTTCCCGACGTACTCCGTTCTCCTCCACGAAAGGTACCTCATGGTGATCGGTGACAATCACGGTCATTCCCATCTCCTTCGCCCGCCGGATCTGATCAGCGGCGGCAATCCCGTTGTCACAGGTAACAATGGTATCCACCCCGTCCTCCCGCGCCGCTTCAATCAGATGCTCATTGATTCCGTAGCCGTCCAGGATTCTGTGAGGAATGGTGTAATCTGCCCGGGCGCCCAGTCCCAGAAGGCTCTGGTATAAGATATAAGTGGACATGACACCGTCAATGTCATAATCGCCGATGATGCGGATATGCCTGCCCTCCTCAATTTTTTTTCCCAGAATTTCCACCGCCGGCTTCACATCTTTCATAGCCAGAGGGTCCCTCAGATCCTCTCTGGTGCCATACAGATACTGCCGGATCGCCTCATCCCCCACAATATCCCGGTTCCGGATCAGCCGGGCAGTCACCGGATCAATACCAAAGGTACTGGCAATCCGGGCAAAATCCGCCCGTTTGGCGGCCACCACCCATTTTTCCATGGTTTTCTCCTTTCTCTTTCTCTGCCGCCGGAACAACCGCCGGCAGTCTTTTCACACTTTCCAAAAAAACAGGAAAACTGTCTTCGGAAAAAGGGAGAACCTTCCGGCCCTCCCTTTCTGCCTTCCTTATGCATTTTTCTCTTTCTTTCCGCCCAGCTTTGTCTTCATCACATACCACAATGGGCCGGTGACGCAGACAGAAGAATATGCTCCGCAGACAATTCCCACCATGATCGGCATGGCAAATTCCCGTATGGAGGCCACGCCCAGCAGAAACAGTACAAAAATCGTGATAAAAGTTGTCAGGGATGTATAAATACTTCTGGTCAGTGTCTGGGTGATACTCATATCCACAATCTCTGCCAGATCCTGATTTTTCTTCATTGACCGCATATTCTCCCGGATACGGTCAAAAATGACGATGGTGGCATTGATTGAATAACCCACAATGGTCAGCATACAGGCGATGAACGTATTTCCCACTGATGTTCTGGACAGTACATAGAAGGCAAACACCACCAGAACATCATGCACCAGCGCCAGCACGGCACTGGAAGCGAAACGGACATCCTTAAACCTCAGCCAGATATACAGCAGCATGCAGACCGTGGCGATAGCCACCGCCACCAGAGCATCCCGGCGCATCTCGGAGCTTACCGTAGAGGAAATGTTCTGCGCCGTGATATCCCCTTCCACTCCGAAATGATCCCTCAATGCCTGATCCAGTTCTTCTCTCTCATTCACGTCCAGCGCTCTGGTACGGAAATTCACCTGATTGCTTCCAGCCACTTTGGACGCCTGAATCTCCGCGTCGCCGGTCACATCCTGGATCACCGGCTTGATCTGCCGGTCAATCTCCTCGATGGAATAATCCTCATCAAAGGTAACTGTTGTGGAAGTACCTCCCCTGAACTCCAGGCTGAAGTTCAGCGGCTCTCCCTGGGTTGCCTGAAACGCCGCCATGCCGGCCGGTCCCAGAAGCACCAGGATAATGGAAACCGTAAAGAAAATCTTTCTTCTCTTTACAAAATGAATCGTCTTTCTTTCCTTCTGTCTTCCGTAAAACTTCTCATCCCGCAGGCCGATGTCATAGAAAGCATTGACAATCAGACGGGAAATCACCAGGGCTGTAAACATGGAAAGGACAATACCCAGAGCCAGTGTCATGGCAAATCCTTTCACACTTCCGGTACCCATCAGCCAAAGCACTGCCGCGGCAATCAGGGTGGTGATGTTTCCATCAAGAATGGCTGACAGTGCTTTCTGGAAACCGGTTTTGATGGCTGTCCGGACACTTCTTCCCTCACCGATCTCCTCCCGGATTCTGGCGTAAATAATAACATTGGCATCCACCGCCATACCGATGGACAGAATGATTCCGGCGATACCCGGAAGAGTCAGAGTCAGATCAAAAGCGTTCAGCATCACCAGCTCCAGGCCCACATAGATAATCAGAGCCAGGGCTGCAGCCACACCGGGCAGGGCATAAACCACAATCATGAAAACCGCCACCAGAGCGATGCCGATTCCTCCGGCAATAAGGCTGGTGGTGATAGCCGCCTGACCCAGCTGGGCTCCCACCACGTTGGAGCTCAGTTCCTCCAGCTCCACACTCAGCGCGCCGATCCGGATGGATGAGGCCAGCTGACGGGCCTCATCGATGGAGCTCATACCGGAAATCTGGGCCTGTCCGTTGGAAATCACATTGTTGACGGTAGGGGCGCTGATGGTCTCCCCGTCATAGACGATGGCAATCTGTTTGTTGAGATTTTCCTCGGTGGCTGTGGCAAACTTCTCCGCTCCTTCATCGGTGAGCGTCAGCTCCACCACATATTCCGTGGCCCCTGTGGTCTGATTCTGGATAGCGCCGCCCTCGGCAGTCTCCACATCGGTACCCTCCAGCACCACATTACCCTCTTCATCCTGAAACTCCAGGGAACCGGGCTGTCCCAGTTCTTCCAGAATCTGGTTTGCATCAGATACACCGGGAATTTCCACCGTAATCCGGTCTGTTCCCTCCTGGAATACCTGAGATTCCTCACTGTAGCTGTCCACACGCTGCTGAAGCTTGTAAACCGTATCAGCCATGTCTTCCTGGGAAATATCGTCTCCCACTGCCTGGTAAGTGATGCTGACACCCCCGGACAGATCCAGACCGGTTTTGATGTTCTTCGCGGAACCTGTACCAGTCTTACCGAACCCTACTGCTGAAGTGAAAGACAGGAGGCCAATCAGGACAGCGGTAAGAATCAGCACGAGAATTCCTTGATTTTTCTTCATTTTCTTACCTCTTCGTTCATGTTATTCATCTGCCATGGCTGCTTTGATCATCAGCGCGCACTCCACACGTTTTTTCTCCATCTCACAGCCCACCTCATAGATGTCATTGATTCTTCCGTGGAAATTATAGGAATTGGCCGCGCAGCCGCCGCTGCAGTAGAACCGGGCAAAACAGTTTTTGCAGGCCTCCTTGGCGTAAACATTGCACTCCTTAAATTCCCCGCAGATTTCGGGATGAGTTATGCCCTCATCCACATTTCCCAGCAGGAACTTCTCCTCGCCCACAAACTGATGGCAGGGATACAGATCTCCCCAGGGTGTCACCGCCAGGTACTCGGTTCCCGATCCGCAGCCGGAAAGACGCTTGTACACGCAGGGGCCTCCGGTCAGATCAATCATGAAATGGAAGAAATTAAAGCCTCTTCCTTCTTTATTTCTCTTCACCATCTCCCGGGCCAGCATGTCATACTGTTCAAAGATCTCGGGAAGATCCTCCTGGCGCAGCGCGTAATCCGCCTCCGGCGGTGCCACCACCGGCTCCACGGAAATCTGTTTAAATCCCAGATCCGCCAGATGCAGCACATCCCGGGCAAAATCCAGATTGTAATGGGTAAAGGTTCCCCGGGCATAGTACTTGTCCTGATTTCTGCTGTCCGCCCACTTCTGGAATTTCGGCACAATCAGATCATAGCTGCCCGCACCTTTCCGGAAGGGACGCATCCGGTCATGCACTTCTTTTCTTCCATCAATGCTCATGACCACATTTCCCATCTCCCGGTTGCAGAACTCCATCACCTCATCATTCACCAGCACACCGTTGGTGGTCAGGGTAAAGCGGAAATTCTTGTTGTGGATCTTTTCCTGCTCTCTTCCGTAAGCCACCAGATCCTTTACCACCTGCCAGTTCATCAGCGGCTCCCCGCCGAAGAAATCCACTTCCAGGTTCCGGCGGTTCCCGGAATTGGCAATCAGAAAATCCAGTGCCTTTTTCCCGACTTCGAAGGACATCAGGGCTCTTCTTCCATGGTATTCTCCTTCTTCTGCGAAGCAGTACTTACATGCCAGATTGCAGTCATGGGCAATGTGCAGACAAAGCGCCTTCACCACCACAGGGCGCTCCTTGAAAAGGTCGATGGCATTTTCATAGATATCCTCCGTAAACAGCATGCCATTTTCCGTCAGTTCCGCAATCTCCGCCAGCGCAGCCTGCACTTCATCTGCCGGATAATTCCCGGAAAGCTTCCCGGCAGCCTCATCCTTGTTTACCCCCTGATCCAGAAGCGCGATCAGCTCATAAACCAGATCGTCCACCACATGAACGGAACCGCTGTTCACATCCAGCACAATATTATAACCGTTGTTCTTATACTGATGTATCACGTCAGTCTCCCTTCCATAATTTTCCAGACAGCCTGCATACAGTCCCTGAGGGCTCTGTCAGGCCGCCGTGATATACCGCCGGCCGCTCACATCAAAGCCATTCGCTGTCCGGCGGGCTTATCGCATAAACAAAGGAACGTACGCTGTGCGGACCTTCCTTTGTCATGAAAAACAAGCAGCGGTAGCAACCGCTGCTTGCCATCTTGTACTTTCAGAGAACTATTACTTTGTATTCTCGCAGCTCTGATTTCCTACGGTGCAGGAAGTCTTGCATGCGGACTGGCAGGATGTCTGACATTCACCGCATCCGCCTTTTTTCACTGTGTTCTGCAAACTTTTTGTATTTAAAGTTTTGATATGCTTCATCGTATCTTCCTCCTTATGTTTTTAACTACAGCCCATTATAGCATAGGCCTGCTGATTTTGAAAGAGTTTTTTTCACGCCAACATTCCACCCATCATTCCTGCGCCCATGCACATGATAAAGGATGTGATTACAGACGGTGCTCCCGAAGAAATGCCGGGTCCGGTAAACGCGGACACCGCCATGAGAAGCAGTACATAAATCAGTCCCAGCAGCAGTCCCCACAGAAATTTGCGGCTGCCCGCCCGCTTCCCTGCCAGCAATCCTCCCAGGAAACAGGAGAGAATGTAAATGATGATGATTCCCGCCGTTATTTTTCCTTCCGTCAGATCCAGTTTGAACAACAGCAGGGCCAGAAGCAGAAGCGAGCCTCCGGTAATCGCATAGGCAGCTACCAGCCCGGTCAGCAGGGCCGTTATCTTCTGTATCCGTCTGGCCGTTTTTTCCATAAAACTACCCTCCCATACTTTAATATATGGGAGGGTTGTACCTTCTATCACTCTTTTGTGTTTTCAGATTCTTTCCGGCGTGCCGCAGTTTTTTTTGCTCCCACTGCCGCTCCTGCCAGTATGATCAGCGCCGCAGCGCCAATGCCCGCATACAGCAGCGGATTCTGCGGATCGTTGGTTGCCGCAACCCGGTTCACCCGCGAAGAACTCTGATTTCCGGAAGAAACCGCCTGCGAAACGCTGCCGGTCAGCGTCTGCGTCTGACTGCCGCTGCCCTGGCTTCCGCCCCGGCCAGAGGACGAAGTGCCGCTCTGGGATGTCTGTGTACTTCCCGACGAACCGGAAGAATTTCCTCCTGTCGCGGCGGGTGTATACAGCCAGTTGGTATTTCCCACCAGCACCTGGCTTCCTGCCAGATTATAAGGGCTGAAAGATGTAGTGAGGAAACTGATGGTACCGTTCCCGTTATTGACAGGAGTGATATATTCCACGCTTCCATCCTCAAGATAATGAAGAACCACCAGCTGGCTGAACATATTCATATCCGGCGCCGGCATGGTGATCCGCACCTGCTGGCCTTTCAGATGATATTCCTGCTGATTCATCAGATCCCACAGTAGCATGTCATAAGGAGCAATCACGGTATCTGCCCCCGAATTCTGAGGCAGCGTCAGCTGATCCTCCTGGCTGTAGTATTGGGCTCTGAACTGTACATACCAGGGAAAATCCCCTTCGATGGTCACGCCGTTGGAAGTCCGGTTCAGCGCTGCCGACTGCTGCTGCAGGGCTTCCAGATGTCTTACCGACTCTGCGTTCAGCGTCTCTCTTGACGCATCATTGAGGCTCAGATAGGCACGGGTAGCTTCCACCACCAGATTTACATCATCCAGAGAAGCCGCCTGCTCCGGCAGAGCATCCAACAGTGCCTGCACATCGGCTGCCTGCTGCTGCTCCTCCCCGGTAAGTCCTCCTGCCTCTCCGGCTGTCTCATCGCCCGACGGGGCAGTTCCGGTATCCGGCGTCTGGCTGCCGGCATCCGGATTTTCCGTTCCGTCACCCGGCTGCTGAGCTGATCCGTCTTCCGGCACATCGGAATCCTCGGACTCCTCTCCCTCCCCGGCCGCAGAACCGTCTTCGCCGCCGGTCGCCGGGTCTCCTTCATCCGTCTCATCCTGTCCGCCGTTTTCCGGAGTCTGATTTCCATCCCCCGGAGTCTCTCCGGTACCCGGCTGCTCCTGGCCGGAACCGGATTCTCCGGCGTCCGGTGCCTGATTGCCGGAATTATCTCCGTCCGTTCCCTCTTCCGGGAACTCGCCGTTCTCATTTCCACTGTCTCCGGTATCCGGCGTCTCCTCTGTTCCGGATCCGTTACTTGCTCCGGTATCCGGCATCTCTTCTGTCTCAGATCCGCTGCCTGCTCCGGTGTCCGGCGTCTCTCCTGTTTCAGATCCGCTGCCTGCTCCGGCGTCCGGCGTCTCTCCCGTCTCAGATCCGCTGCCTGCTCCGGCGTCCGGCGTCTCTCCTGTCTCAGATCCGCTGCCTGCTCCGGCGTCCGGCATTTCTTCTGTCCCGGATCCGGTATCTTCTCCGGCATCCGGCGCCTCTCCTGCTTCCGAACCGGTATTCCCTTCTCCGGAACTATCCGGCACTTCACCAGTTCCGGATTCTCCCTGACTGCCGCCGTCTTCCGGAGTCTCCGATGTTTCCTGATCCTCTCCGTCTTCACCGGCTTCCTCCAGGGAAAGCACCCGGACGGTCACCTGGCGGATCACAACACCGCTTTCTTCCACCCAGCCCTCTTCCTGGCTGTAATCCTCTGCGTCCGGATCTTCCGGGCGGAAAATCACCTGATACACGGTCTCCCATGCTGAAGGAACCGCATCCTCATTCTCCCAGGAAAATGTTCCCTGGCCCTCACATTCCTCCAGAGAAATCTCCGACAGGGGACACGGCTGCTCAATGGAAATCACCTCCGGCACTTTCACCAGGCTCTCCCGCACAGCGCCATCCACCTCACCGTCTCCTGTGATCTGGCTTTCCGTTATCCAAATATTTTCCAGGGTCAGGCTTCCGGTGACACAGACCAGGGGATCAGAAAATCCCTCTGCCGCCCGGATGCTGACGCCGTCTGGCAGCTCCCAGGTTTCCTCCCCTTCCACGGTAACCGTCCCGCAGATCAGGATCTTCCCCTCCTCCCCGGCAAGGCGGGCCGCCTTCCGGAAAGTCTTTACCGCCCGTTTGGCACTGGTTCCGGAATTACTGTCGCTGCCGCTCTCTCCGTTCAGATAGATCACATGTTCTTCCTTATTCTCTTTATCTGACTTTTCTATATGAGAATCCTGTCCGGACGCATAGACTGCCTGGCCGCCGGTTCCCGCAGTGACCATGGCAGATGCCAGAAGCACTCCCATCATTTTCAGGCATTTTTTTCTGCCCATCGGTTTTCTGTTTCTGTTCATATTAGCCTCCCTTATCCTGCTGACATCCAGAAGCTCATTGACGTCTCCGGCTATTATATCATAAAATGCCGTTCTTTCCACCCCCAAAACAGGGCTTTTTCTCTTTTTCGACAATTTCACCAAACCCTGTTATCTAAAGGATACCTTTATGGCCATCCGGTCAGTAATGGGGAGACCGATACCGGCCGGTCCGCATCTTGCTGGAAACCCGGGAAATACCAGGGACTTCACGAAAACCTAACAGAATTTTCCTTGCAATCAACTGGTTTTTCCTGTATATTTTTACATATATATGCTGCTGCGAATTCTCCGCCTTTCGGGGAATTCGCGGCAGCCAGTTTCCGTTCCCTGCGGAATCCTTTCGGCCACGCGGCCGGTTCCGTTTCTCTGCGGGGACACACTTCCGGCCATATGGCCAATTTCTAATGAAAAGGAGTTGAACTTTTTGGATTCGGGCGACGTCTTGCAATTAATTATCTTCGCGGTTCTGCTTTTTGCCTCGGCATTCTTTTCTTCTGCGGAAACCGCCATCGTCACCATAAACAAACTGCAGCTGCAGGCACTCTCTGATGAAGGAAACCGGCAGGCACAAAAGCTGCTTTCCATGATGAAAAATCCCGGAAGGATGCTGCACACTGTGCTGGTGGGGGATACCATCGTCAATCTCTCCGCGGTTTCCCTGTCCGTACTCTGGTCTACCCGGATGTTCGGCCCGCAGGCTGTGCTGCCTTCCACCGTGGTGATTATCTTCCTGGTGGTACTTCTGGGTGAAATCACCCCCAGAACTGTTGCCTCCTGTCACGCGGAACGGCTGGCCCTGGGATACGCCCCTGTACTCTCCGTTCTGGTGAAGCTTCTTCTGCCGGTGACCTTTCTGTTTGAAAAGCTGGCTGACGGGATTCTGATTATTTGCCATATAGACCGGAGCAAAAAACGCCCCACCATCACGGAGGAGGAGCTGCTGAATATTGTGGACGCGGGCCATGAGGACGGAGTCATCGAAACACAGGAACGACAGATTATTTACAATCTGTTTGACTTCGGAGATTCCCAGGCCAAGGATGTGATGGTCCCCCGTACCGATATGTCCATGGTAAAATCCGATGCCACCTACGAGGAACTGCTGGAGATTTTCCGGGCAGACGGCTACACCCGGTATCCTGTTTACGAAAATACCGCCGACACCATCATCGGCACCATCAATATGAAGGATCTGCTTCTGGGCGATCACCGGGATAATTTCTCCATACGGGAGATTCTCCGGGAACCGTATTTTACCTATGAACACAAAAGTACCGCGGATCTTCTGGTGGAAATGAAGAAATATTCCGTAAACCTTGCCATTGTCCTGGATGAATACGGCGCCATTGCCGGTATGATTACGCTGGAAGATCTTCTGGAGGAAATCGTGGGAGAGATCCGTGACGAGTACGACGCGGACGAAGAAGAGGCTTTCCGGGAAATCATTCCCCGGCGGGAATATGTGGCGCAGGGCTCCGTAAAGCTGGATGATCTCAACGAACTGATGCAGCTGGGTCTGGAGTCGGAAGAAAATGACACCCTGGGCGGTTATATCATGGAAAAAATGGACCGCCTGCCCAAAACCGGCGAATCTTTCTCCACAGAAGACGGTATTAAACTGCGGGTGGAAAAGCGAGAGAAAAACCGGATCACTTCCGTCCGGATCTATATTCCGGAAGCCTTCTATGACGAAAAACCTGAAGAAGAGGAAGCGTAATATCAAGTCTGAAAAAGGGAAGAAATCCTGTCCCCAACGACGGGTTCCTTTCCTTTTTTGTTTCTCTGACACAGACAGATTTCATAGAGATCTGTTTACTTTCCGGACCTAAGATCCCGCAGAATCTGGTGAAACTGGCCTCCGCAGCGCTCGATTTCTCCCAGCACCGCGTCAATCCCCGCTTCCGACTGATACCAGCTGTCCCGGTCCACCCCCGTATCCCGGGACGGGCAGATCATCAGGCGGGCGTCGGGATACTCCAGCTGATAGTACATCCGGCACCGGCGGGCATGATGGGCCCGGCAGCAGATGATGGCCTTTCTGACCGGAATGCCTGCCCCGTCTGTAACCTTCCGGGAAAACTGCGCGTTCTGCCAGGTATAGGTGGCCTGATCCTCCCGCAAAACAGCCTCCCGGGGCACTCCGTTTTTCATCAGCACATCCGCCAGAAACTCCCATTCCGTATCGTAAGGCCCCGGATACAGCTCCGATTTGGCCGCTACCCCGGAAAAATGCCCCAGCGTCACGCTGTATTTTCCCGATGGCAGCACAAAGGGAGCGTACCCCGCCTTCCAGAGGGCCGCAGCACGCTCCGCCATCTGAGGATAACCGTTTCCCGGCACAAAAATCACATCTGCCGGTTCCAGTACATCCTCCAGAAAAATGAAATCTGTGAAGTTTTTCAGAAATTCCGTGTATTTCTCCATTTCTTTTCTCCTTTGTCCCGGTATCCGTCCTTGCCCTCAGCGGGTGGTCAGCATGGTATTGTATCCGTCCCGGCGCAGCCGCCGCTCCATGGCCACCGCATTGTCCAGCTGCCGGAAGGCCCCCACCTGTACCCGGTACAGGCCATCTCCGGCCATAATAAAGGAAGGATAGCCTTTTGCTTCCAGCTCATAATTCAGATTATCCGCATTCTGCCGGTCCCGGAAGGCTCCCACCTGCACCCGGTAAAAGACCGAGTCGGAATCCTCCTGCATCCCGTTGCCGTTTTCCCCGCTCTCTGTCCCGATATCCAGAGTCTCCATAATGGCAGAGGCGATTGCCTGGGCAATTTCGTCAAATTTATCATCAAACAGCTGGTTGTCGGCGTCTGTGTTGAGGAATCCCGCTTCCACCAGCACCGCCGGCATCCGGGTACGCCGCAGCACCACCAGACCCGGCCGGGCCTTCACCCCGAGATTCCTGAATCCCACCTTTTCCAGAGCATTTACGATATTCTCCGCCATCTCCAGCTTTATGCCGGATTTGTCATAAACCAGGGCCTCCACGCCGCTATACTGATTGGGGGAGGGGCTGGAATTTCTGTGAAAAGAAATAAAGAAATCCGCTCCCTCCTCATTGGCGATCCGGGCCTTCTGAAAAGGTGTCTGGTACACATCGGTGGTTCGGGTATACACCACATCCACACCGTTTTTCTCAAGAATATCCCCCACTGCCATGGTCAGCCGCAGGGTATCATCCTTCTCCTGACGGTCTTTGTATACAGCCCCGGGATCTTCTCCCCCGTGGCCGGCATCCAGAACAATTTTATATGCCATAATTTGGCCTCCTGCCGCACTTATCTTTAGTGTATGCGCAGGGTCTTCTGGCGGTTACAATTCCGCCGGCATACGATCCGGCTTTTTTCTTCTCTTTCTACATCCGGTGTACCGGTTGTGGACTATCTGCGCCCTTTATCGTGCCGACCCGCTTCATCCTCACCGCAATATACTGCCTGCCCGGCAGGTCAATCCGTATACTGCCGGAATACGTTCCCGGAAGCTTCTCCACGGTCATCTCCCAGGTATCGATCCGTTCAATCTCATATACTCCGCCCTCCGGCAGTTTCCAGGTGCGGAAGGACGGCCGCATAAATCCGAAATAATACAGAAACCAGGATCCGTCATCAGTACACATGCAAGGCACATCCCAATTATCCAGATGATTCTGAGGAGTAAGCGCAAGCGGAGCCGCATCCACCGGCGCCTCTTCCATTATTTTTTTCAGAAAAGCAATCCGCTCCGGCGCCGTCCCGTGCAGCGTTCCCCCGTGAGACCACCAGATCTGCGGATACTGGACGTATACCTCCCCGTGGGAAAGATAGCCGCCCCGGATGCATCCCTCCCAGAACCGGCGTACCATTTCCTCTCCGGTAATATTTCCCCAGCCAAAATTAATATTTCCCTCATAGGCACATTCATCCACCACAATGGGCTTCTGGTACTGCTGCCTCCACTGGGTGACATTCTCCGCCGTCCGGTAAACATCCACCCTCTGAATACTGGCATGGGTGATCCAGTCTCTGGTATGGTCATAAAAGGTCAGGCAGTTGTGGATGGACCGCAGATGGCCATAGGGATCCCGTTCAGTCACCATGCGGGCATACCGCTCCCAGTCATCTTCTGTCTTCCATGGCATCAGATCATACTCGTTTGCCAGGGACCACCAGACATTTTTGAAATGGCACAGCCGGTCCACCGCATATTTCAGATAGAAGGCGTCCGTCTCCGGATCCATCCTGGAAAATCCCCACTTATCGTAAGGATGAAACAGGATCAGATCCGCCTGAATCCCCATTTCATCCAGCTGGTTAATCCGCAGTTCCAGATTATCCCAGAAAGCCGGGCAGAAACGGGTGAAATCAAAACCCTCTGCCGCGTTTCCCTCGAAAGGCGCAAGACGGGGATCTTCCATGTTGTAAGTATAAAATTTCGGGAAAATACACATCCGCACCTTATTGAACCCAGAGTCTTTCAGTGTGGCAAGGGTCTGCTCCTGTATCTCCTCCGGCTGAAAAATCCAGGCATAGCAGGTGGTGCCAAAGGGCAGAAAGCTGGTTCCATCCTCGTAAGCAAAGCGGAAACGTCTTTCATCGTTTTGCCCGGGGAAATCCCCGCCGGGAGATACCTGGCTTTCCGTGAGCACACGGCCATGGTTTCCTTCCTCCGCAGGCACACAGTCACAGACCAGCTCCACCTGATCAAGTGCAGGCGCATTGGAATGGGTAACAGCCTTCCAGCGGCCGGGGCGCATGGGCATGAAACGTATTTTATATATACCGCCTCCGCAGTAAAAACCATTGACGGAGAACTGTTCCGTATCGTTGGTGAAATCAGCCTTCAGCCAGATATCCCGGTACGGAGTTCCCTGATCCGGGCCGGTAAGGGTGGCCTCGTATATTTTATATTGCTCAGTCATAAATTCCTCCTATCCTGCATCCGGCGGATCATCGCCTCCTGCAAATACCACAGTTATTTTATCTGAAACTGCTCCGCCAGTTCCTGTATCCGCTGCTCATCTTCGTCCAGGTCGGCGGCTATCTGAGTAATTGTTTTTCCGTTTTTCAGCATTACAGAGATAAATTTCTTCTGCAGATCCTTCTGCCCTTGCTGGTAGCCTTTCCTATGGCCCTCCTGGTAGCCATCGGCCTGGCCATCACGGTAGCCTTCAGCCTGGCCATCACGATAGCCATCCGTCTGGCCATCCTTATATGCCTCCTCCCTCTCCATTCTCAGATGCCTCTCCGCATCGTATTCATAGATACTCACTTTCATCGCCTCCGATCGATTCCGGCGCAGAAACTCTTCCAGGATCCCCTCCCGGATACACCCCGTCACCGCCTGCTCCACCGCCTCTCTCACCGGGTAGCCCGCTTTGATGTTCTCCCGGACTTTGGCCGTATACGCCGCGTAGTCTCTCAGCGGCTGACAGGCTTTCATCAATTCTTCATTGTGCCCCTGATTGATATTCAACACATGCACAATAAGCTCCAGCTCCGGAGTCTCTTCCGCGCTCTCATATAATTCCGACAGTTTCATCACCACCTGATCCGGGCGTTTCCCCTCCCCATTGTAAAACACCAGAAAATGCGGCGCCGGTATCTGAATTTTCTTCGAACTGTACAGATTCCTCTCCTCTGTAATCGCAGAATACAGATCCGATACATAAAACAGATTCCGCAACGGCAGGTTCGGGTTCCAGGTGGACTGGTGTTCATACAGATACAGTCTGGTTCCGATCAGAAAGGACACATCGTTCTTTACCGCCATATAAATGGCATTCTCCAGCGTGTTGACAGTCAGAAGCTCCGGATCCGTGTACGAAGTTCCGTTCACCGCGTTGTACAGCTTCAGCAACTCTTTGCGTTCACTGAACAGCATGGCGAAAATACTGGACTTATACTGGCGGTTGACCGTGCCGCTGTGCGGGGTCACGGCAGTTACCATAGACAAAACCTCCTTTTTAAATGGCGCAGGAGATTTCCGGTATTTTTCCTTTTACCCAGGAATGGAAGGGATCCCATGGAATACGCCCTGAAAAGCGGTTCCGCCGTTTTAAGAAATCTCTCTGCTGTTTTGATTGAAATGGAAAAGCATTGAGATTTCTGTGGATGCCGGAAGGATAAAGAAAGGATTCCGGCTGATGTGACTTCAGACAGGAAATCAGAAATGAAATCTGTATGACACGATAAGAAATAACATGCTTTTTAATAGTATAATATGGAATGAGATTTTTGACAAGGAAAAGAGAATAAAATATCTGTAAATTTTTACATTTGTTTTTATGATATGCAATTTATTTTTTTGCCAAATCAATAAAATCCGGTCAATCCGGCAAGTGAGTTTTTCCAAGGATGTATCCCCCGTCAGCACATAGTCTGACGGGGGGATTTCTCCGCCATTTGTCCGGCCTGCGTTACTTTTCAAAATGTATTATTCTTTGGCAGCCCTGCTCATTGCCATCATATTTTCAAATGAGACATTGGGCAGCAGCGCCTCATGGCTGGGCGATACGATGAAATCTCCTTTAAAAAGATCCCGAAGCCGCAGCACCTCTTCTCTCACCTGCTGCGGGGTACCAAAGAGAAGAAGCTCCTGAGTGTCCACGCCTCCCAGGAAAGTGATTTTCCCGCCGTAATGCTTCGCCAGATGCTCCGCGTCCATGTTCGACGCCTTTGCCTGCAGAGGATGCAGAATATCCACGCCCGCGTCGATCAGCCTGGGAATAATCCGGTCGATGGATCCGCAGGAGTGCATGGCCACCTTCAGCCCCATTCCTTTGATCTGATCGATGATCTCCCGCATATACGGCAGGATAAACGTATCAAAACATTCCGGGCTGATCAGCAGATCCCTCTGGCTCCCCAGATCATTTCCGAAAAATGCCGCCGAAAGATACGGTTTTGCCATCGCGAGATACCGCCTGTTGGTTTCCAGATAGAAATCCACAATATGCCTGGTGGCCGCGTGGATCAACTCCGGGTCCGTGTACATTTTCACAAAGTAATTTTCCATGCCGAAGAAATCACACATCACATGAAAAAAGGGACACCACATACCGCCAAACACCGCCAGCCCCTGCTCCCAGGCATATCTTGTATCCTCCAGGGTCGCGGTCATGTCCAGATAATCCGGATTGGGCCAGTCAAATGCTTCGATCTCCTCCACATCCTCGCAGTCCGCAAAAATCCCCCCGGTTCCCAGACTCACATGCTTCTCGTTGAAACAATCCCACATGGGCTTCCCCTGGGGATGGCGCCAGGCGCCCAGATCCAGCTCCGGGCTGAGCCATACCATATCCGACCCGATGCGGCAGTTAAAATCCACCTCCTGCCTGCCGGCTCTGGTGGTATAATTCACCTTTTTCGCCGCCCGCTCATTGGCAAGCTCCTGCTCAGTCAGCTGCCGCTCGGCGATTCCCACCTGTTTATAATAAATCTCCTTTGCAGCGTCAGTGGGATGCCCCACCCAGAAGCCGCTGACCGGCGCAGGCTTTTTCCCCAGCGTCCGTTCGATCAATTCTCTGCCACGCATACACTTCTCCTCCCCGGTCTGTCAGTAGACGCATTTTGCCGCCTCATCGGCAAAGGCGCGGATCAGCTCCGGGCTGGCGTCAAAGAAATGATCCGACGGTGACAGAATAAATCCGCCGCCCTCTCCTGCCGCCGTAAAGCACTCCCGTACCTTCTTTCTCGTATCCTCCGGGGTGCATCCGGTAAAGTAATGGAACTGGTCAAATCCTCCGATCATGCACACCCGGCTGCCGATCCGCCGCTTTGCCTCTGCCAGATCGGCATCCCCGCCCATATCCGGCGGCGTAAACGTCTCCATGGCATTGGGGCCCATATCCGCAATATTCTCAAGAATCGGCATCATGCCTCCACAGGTATGGTACACCACCCGTATCCCTTTTTTCTGCACCGCCTGAATAATCGGGGTATCAAAGGGCGCCACAAATTCATCGAAAATGGACGGCGAAATCACCGTGGTGGACGCGTCCCCGCCGCCCAGCTCCAGAATATCATACCGGCAGCCGTCCAGCGTGGCAATATAATCCAGCTTTCTCTTCTGGAGAATACACAGGGCTTCCTCCACCCATTCCGGATCGTCGAAGGTCTCCATAATCAGATCCTGAATCCCGTAAATGCAGGCCAGATCCTGCCAGCAGCCCGGCTGGCCGAACAGGTCAAAGCTGGGAATGCTTCCCCGGATCAGACAGTCCGGATGACTGTCGGCGCCGGCATTTACCGTATCCCTCCCCGCTGACGGGCTGGGCATATATTTTGCCAGAATATCGATATCCTTCTTCTCCTTCAGCAAATGCTCCGACACCCAGGTGGTATACTGGTTGGACTGCAGCACGGTGGTCAGTGTTTTCCCGGGAGTATGGATCTGATACCGGACCGTGTGATACTTCTGGTCCGGGAGTACCTCCTGCTCAATCCGCCAGTTCTCCTTCTGCTCCTCTGTATACTGATAATCATCTACCCAGAAAATGGGATCCAGTCCCATCTGTGAAAAAAACTGCTGGTTGTCACAGCCATTCATATAGGTATTCAGAAAATATTCCATCACATGATGGGTGGTAGCCGGAAGCCTGTCCGGGCATTTTCCATCCAACGCGGTCAAAAGCCGCTCTCTGCTGTTCATGATATATGTCCTCCTGCTTTTGTATTTTTCATATGTCTGCCGGATGCTCTGAATCGATAACCCATGGTCATCCTTTAATTGCTCCATCAATCATCGAGTTGATAAACTGCTTTCTGAAAATGATGAAGATAATCAGCACAGGCACCAGGCTGATAAATGCCGCCGCACATACCGCTCCGTAGTTTACACTGTTCTTTCCTACCAGATAATACATGGTCATGGTAAGCGTTCTCACATTTCCTCCTGTAGTAAAAATCAGGGTAATGATAAATTCATTCCAGATCGTCACAAAACTGATCATGGAAACCGCCACCACTCCCGGAACAATCACAGGGAGGATAATCTTTGTGAGAAGCTGGAATCTGCTGCAGCCGTCAATCATGGCCGCTTCCTCCAGAGTAAACGGTACGGAATGAAGGTAGTTTAACAATACCATAACCGCAAAAGGCATCACAGACGGCAGATATAACAAAACAAGGCCCCAGAATTTGTCTACCATGCCTAATTTGGTGTACACGCTGAACAGCGGAATCAGGTTAACCAGTCCCGGGATCAGCATGGGGCATCTGATCCGTCCCTGGAGGTCTCTTATCTGGTTGCGCCACCACGGATGCTCTACTACGAAAAGGTCTCCCGACAGATTTACGGGATTTATCTCAAATACATCGCTCCGGAGGATATCCTGGTATATTCGATTGACGAAGTATTTATTGACGCGACAGCCTATCTCGGTCACTATCAAATGTCCGCCCATGACCTGGCAAAAACCATGATCCGGGAGGTCTTATATACCACAGGCATCACGGCCACGGCCGGCATCGGACCGAACTTGTACCTGGCCAAGCTGGCCATGGACATCACCGCCAAACACACCAAACCGGATAGCGACGGTGTGCGCATCGCGGAACTGGATGAAGAGTCCTTCCGATATCTGCTGTGGGATCACCAGCCGCTGACGGATTTTTGGCAGACCGGGCCTGGTACTGTGAAAAGATTGGCCAGGCACGGCATCCACACCATGGGAGAATTGTAAGCGCTTTATAACCAACCGGATAGTCAAACTCCAACTTTTGTGAAATACTTCAGATACTTGGAGTAATTCACTTCCTATCCGGTTCTCGGAGTTGCAAAAGCTATGCTTTAATCTCACATCCTGAGTCGCTTTTGTTGTACCTGATTACTCCAAAATCTCACGTTGGAGGAGATGAATCAAATGAGTACAACTTTAAATGATGAACATTGGTTAAATCTGATCACCCAGTGCAGATCCAGTGGGCTTACCGACCGCCAATGGTGCATAGAAAACGGGATCCCTGTCAGCACATTTTACTATCACGTCCGGGCTTTACGCAAAAAAGCCTGCGAGGTTCCGGAAGCAGTGGATGCTGCCGCACAGAAACAGGAAGTTGTCCAGATCCCACTCTGGGAAAGGGAACAGCATTCAGATACCGTAGCTTTACATACGCCCTCGATCTGTCTGGAAATGCAGGGCAT
>HHCFR02800__coassemble_1320_pt1 | contig 23997 bp, 22 predicted proteins | sample HHCFR02800__metabat2_high_PE_078 | metagenome-assembled genome bin HHCFR02800
TTCAGAAAACAGATGTAAAATCCATGGAGATGAAACCATTTGAGAAGATTGGTTCCCAGTGGATGCTGATTGCCGCGGAAAAGGATGGAAAAGCAAATGCCATGACCGCTTCCTGGGGAGGTCTGGGCGTTCTGTGGGGAAAGAATGTGGTAACCGTTTATATTCGTCCCCAGCGCTATACGAAGGAATTTGTAGACGCGCAGGATACTTTTACACTTTCCTTTTTTGACGGGAAGTATATGGAAGAGCTGGGATATATGGGAAGGATCTCCGGACGGGATGTGCCGGATAAGCTGGATCAGTCCGGCCTGCATCTGACCCATGTGGATGGAGCTCCTGCTTTTGAGGAGGCCAGTCAGGTGCTGGTATGCAGGAAGCTGTACCGGGGAAACATTAAGCCGGAAAACTTTCTGGATCCGGAGCAGGACGCGAAATGGTATCCGCAGAAGGATTATCATGATGTTTATGTGGCGGAAATTGTGGATGCTTATGTGAGAAAATAAAAGACAGGCAGCGGCAGAGATCTGTTAGATTTTGCCGCTGCCTTAATTAATTTATGGCTAATTTATGGCTATGAAAAGTTCGTATAGAATACTTCCCGTTGTACATACTCCGTAACTTTTGTACGATCAACCCAAGAACAGATTACCTCTCCCACCTTCCCGCCGCTCCGCAGGGAAGTACCAGACCGCTCTGGGTGACAGGCAGGCCGATTTCCTGGGATTCCACACGTCCACGGAATTTTTTCAGCTCCAGAGAAATCATATAAGTGAGCACTGCCGGCGCCAGCCCTGTGGTATAGGAATTTACCAGGAAAAATAGAGGATCATCACTGAGAAGGCGGGCACAGAGCCGGATGAAGGGATGAATCGATTCTTCGATTTTCCAGATTTCTCCTTTGGGACCTCTTCCGTAGGAGGGAGGGTCCATGATGATGGCATCGTAATGATTGCCCCGGCGGATCTCCCTCTCCACAAATTTGACACAGTCATCTACGATCCAGCGGATAGGAGCATCCTTTAACCCGGAAGATACGGCATTCTCCTTGGCCCAGGTGACCATGCCTTTGGAGGCGTCCACATGGGTGACTGAGGCACCGGCTGCGGCTGCCGCACAGGTGGCGCCTCCGGTGTAGGCAAACAGGTTCAGAACCTTGATGGGACGGCCGGCCTGCCGGATTTTTGCGCTAAACCAATCCCAGTTTGCAGCCTGTTCGGGAAACAGGCCGGTGTGCTTGAAACTGAAGGGCTTCAGATGAAAGGTGAGATCCTGATAATGAATAGTCCACTGTTCAGGGAGATGGAAAAATTCCCATTCGCCTCCGCCCTTCTTGCTTCTGTGATAATGGGCATTCTTTTTGTTCCAGCCGGGATGCTCCCGGGGAGTATCCCAAATCACCTGGGGATCCGGACGTACCAGGAGATATTTTCCCCATCGTTCCAGCTTTTCCCCTTTGGAGGTATCAATGACCTCATAATCTTTCCAGCCGTCAGCAATCCACATGATGCGCGGTCCTCCTGTAAATCTTTAATTTCCTCAAAAAGACTGTTTCTGTCTGTACCAGAGAAGCGGTTTTCTGGAATATTTCCCGAAACGCCGCAGATACTATCGTTCAGTATAGCATAAGACAGCGGCAAAGAAAAGACATAGAATTCGTTTCGGCGGGCGTGAAGACAGACACTTTTGACACCGGAAGGCGCCGGCAGGGAGACAGCTGAAGGAAACTGAGGACAAATGCAAGGATGAATGGAACAAATTGCATAATCATATGCAAAACCCGGGAAACTCTCGTGTGATAATGCTGAAAATGAAGGATTTTCTTGACAAAAGGTCAAAGTGTGCCTAAAATAGTGTCTGATGTTGTAATAAAGATAAGAAGAAAACCTGCGGCAGTGTATCCGGGGAGACCGGGTGCCGCAATATCAGGAGGAGGTTCCCATGAAGCCCTACACACAGTTGAGCAAGGAAGAGCTGAAGGCTCTCAAAAATGACCTGGAAAAACAGTTTAAGGAAATAAAAAAGAAGGGCCTGAAGCTGGATATGTCCCGTGGAAAACCATCAAAAGCCCAGCTGGATCTGAGCAACGGCATGATGGATGTACTTACCAGTGATTCGGATCTGGTCAGCTCTGACGGAGTGGACTGCAGAAACTACGGAGTGATGGAAGGAATTTCCGAGGCCAGAAAGCTGCTGGCAGATATGTCAGAGGTTCCGGAGCGGAACATTCTGATTTACGGGAACTCCAGCCTGAGCGTTATGTTTGATACGGTATCCCGGGCTATGACCCACGGAATCATGGGAAATACACCCTGGGGCAAGCTGGATAAGGTAAAATTTCTCTGTCCGGTTCCCGGCTACGACCGTCATTTCGCCATCACGGAATATTTCGGGATCGAGATGGTGAATGTGCCGCTGCTGCCCACCGGTCCCGACATGGATATGGTGGAGAAACTGGTTTCTCAGGACGCGTCCATCAAGGGAATCTGGTGTGTGCCCAAGTATTCCAATCCTACGGGAATTTCCTATTCCGATGAGACTGTACGCAGATTCGCGCGGCTGAAACCTGCGGCAAAGGATTTCCGCATTTTCTGGGATAACGCATACTCTATTCATCATCTGTATGATGATGACAGAGATGTGATTCTGGAGCTGCTCAACGAGTGCATTAAAGCGGGAAATCCCGACATGGTATTCAAGTTCATTTCTACCTCCAAGGTATCCTTCCCCGGCTCCGGTATTGCGGCGCTGGCGGCTTCTGAGGCGAACCTGGAGGAAGCAAAACGTCATATGAGCTTCCAGACCATCGGCCATGACAAATTGAACCAGCTGCGCCATGTACGGTTTTTCAAGGATATGCAGGGCATGTATAACCATATGCGTAAGCATGCTGACATCCTGCGTCCCAAGTTTGAAAAGGTGCAGGAGGTGCTGGAGCGCGAACTGGGCGGTCTGGAGATCGGAAGCTGGACTCACCCCAAGGGAGGATATTTCATTTCCTTTGATGCCATGGAAGGCTGTGCCAAAGCCATCGTGGCAAAGGCAAAGGAGGCCGGCCTGGTGATGACAGGGGCCGGAGCCACCTATCCCTACGGTAAGGATCCCAAAGACAGCAATATTCGTATTGCCCCTTCCTTCCCTACGGTGGAAGAACTTGCTGTGGCTGCGGAGATTTTTGTGCTCAGTGTTAAATTGGTAAGCGTTGATAAGCTGCTGAAGGCCTGACAGGCCGCAGGCTGCCGGATTCTTTTGGGGATTGCGGCAGCCTTTTTTGACGTAAAAGAGCAAAAAAGAAAGGGTTGGGTCGGAGGGTGTTTCCGAAGTATGAAATCTTTCTTACTTTTTTCTAAATCGCTTTACCGCCCTGCTGTTCGGTGTTACAATACTATCGATGTGGAACTAATTTAGAAATCTTGTTTTGACGTATAAGGGGTTGCAATGGCAGCAAAAAGAAAGAAGAAAAAAGCAAAGAAAATTGTTCTGGGTATTCTGATCGGATACGTGCTGATCATGGCCATCGGCTATCTGGGAATATCCTTTTATTTTTCCAACCATTTCCTGAAGGGTACCACCATCAACGGAATCGACTGTGAAAATATGACGGCCGATGAGGTGAAGGAGGAGATTCAGAACGGCATCGGCCAGTACCGGCTTCAGCTGGTGTTGATCGACGGGGCCACGGAGACCATCACGGCGGAGCAGCTGAATCTTCAGTACGTGGATGACAATAAGGTGGATGAGCTTTTGGAGCAGCAGAACCAGTGGAGATGGATCGCCTCCTATTTCGCTGGCGGAAAGACCTACGAGCTGGCGGCCAACACCACCTATGAGCAGGACCGGATCGATGAGCTTCTGGATGCCATGAGCTGTTTCCAGGAGGCGAATATCGTGGCGCCCGAGGACGCGAAGCTGGAGTTTGACGGAAGCCAGTATGTGATCACCCCCGAGGTGGTGGGAAATACGCTGGACCGGGAAAAGGTGAAGGCGGCGGTGATCGCGGCGGTGGACGCCGGAAAGACAGAGATCAATCTGGATGAAGAGGGCTGTTATCTGAAGCCGTCGGTTTATCAGGATGATGCCGGGCTGGTGGCGGAGAGAGATCAGCTGAATCAGTTTATGCGCACGGATCTCACCTACGATTTCGGAGACCGGACGGAGACGGTGAACGCTTCCCTGATCAAGGACTGGATTGTAAAAGGGGAGGACGGACAGTATACGGTGGATGAGGATAAGGTGATGGAGTATGTGAAGGATCTTGCCTACAAGTATGATACCTTCGGTCTGGCTCATGAGTTCACCACCTCCCACGGAGAGAAGATCACCCTTCAGCGGGGCGGCGATTACGGCTGGGTTATGAAAAAACAGGCCACCGCCGACGAGCTGGTGCAGTATATCAAGGAAGGAAAGACGGGCACCATCGAGCCGGTGTATCTCTATGAGGGAAAGAGCCGGGATACCAACGATATCGGCGGCACTTACGTGGAGATCAGTATCGAAGAGCAGCGGATGTGGTGCTATAAGGACGGACAGCTGATTGTGGACACCCCGGTGGTGACGGGAAATCCCAACAAGGAAGGCTGTGCCACCCCGGCGGGAAGCGTCTGGGCCATTGACGCCAAGAAGCAGGGGGCGGTGCTCACCGGCGAAGGCTATACCCAGCCGGTTACCTACTGGATGCCCTTCAACGGCAATGTGGGAATTCACGACGCGGATACCTGGCGGTCGGAGTACGGCGGTGAGATCTACAAGACCAACGGTTCCCACGGTTGTGTCAACACACCCACGGAAAATGCCAGAAAAATCTTCGAGGCAGTTGAAATCGGTACGCCGGTTATTGTATACTAAACATAATTATGAATAAAACGGAGAGGGGATGCCGCATTTTATCAGGAATCGTCGGATTCATGCGGCAGCCCCGTTCTCTTTTGTGAGAGTGAGGAAATCAGAATGAAAATAGTAGTATTGGCAGGGGGAACCAGTACGGAGCGGGACGTATCCATCGTTACGGGAACGGAGGTATGCCGGGCGCTGCGTTCGAGAGGCCATCAGGCGATTTTGATCGATGTATTTTTCGGAGAGGAGGGCTTAGACCCGGAGACCGCCTTTGCGGAAGAGTATGATGTACAGCGGCAGGCAGAGCGGATCCGTGAGAGGAACGGCCGGCTGGAGGAGGAGAAAAAGGCCAGAAAAGAATTTTTCGGCCCCCAGGTGCTTCCGCTGTGCCAGGCGGCGGACGTGGTGTTCATGGCCCTTCACGGAGCCAACGGGGAGGACGGAAGAGTGCAGGCTGTTTTCGACCTTTTCGGCATCCGCTATACGGGGACGGACTGTTTGAGCAGCGCCATGGCCATGGACAAGGGGATCACCAAACGGCTGTTTGAGACGGGCGGCGTTCCTACCCCCCGGGGCTTTGAGCTGAAGCGGGGCGAGGATCCGGATCTGGCAGCCCGGGGCATGGAGCTTCCCGTGGTGGTGAAAACCTGCTGCGGCGGTTCCAGCGTGGGCGTCTATATTGTGCGGACGCCGGAGGAGTACCGGGAAGCGCTGGAAGGAGCTTTCTCCTACGAAGAGCAGGCCGTGGTGGAGGAGTACGTGGACGGAAGAGAATTTTCCGTGGGCGTGGTGGATCAGAAGGCGTATCCGGTTATTGAGATCGCTCCGGTGGAGGGATTTTACGATTACAAGAATAAGTATTCCGCGGGGGCGGCGGTGGAGACCTGCCCGGCTCAGATTTCCGGGGAGCAGACCCGCCGGATGCAGGAGTATGCCTGCAGAGGCTGCGAGATCCTGGGAATCCGCGGATATGCCCGTCTGGACTTTATGATGAACGGAGACGGCAAGATTTACTGTCTGGAGGCCAACACGCTTCCCGGCATGACGCCCACCAGCCTTCTTCCCCAGGAAGCGGCGGTGCTGGGCATGAGCTTCGCGGATCTGTGCGAGGAGCTGATCCGGATTTCTCTGAAAAAATATCAGCAGGAGTCTCAGGAGGGGAGTTTGTCATGAAGAATCTGACGCTGGATAACATTGCCGCCGCGTGCGGCGGTACCTATTTCGGACCGGAGCAGCTGCGGCAGCAGTGTGTGACGGATATCACCACCGACAGCAGGAAGGTGCAGCCGGGCTGCCTGTTTGTGCCTATTGTGGGAAACCGGGCGGACGGCCATGATTTTATCGGGCAGGTGATGGAGAAGGGGGCGCTGGCCACCCTTTCCGAGCGGGATCCGGGGGAGACTTCCTACCCGGTGATCCGGGTGCGGTCCTCTCTTCAGGCGGTGAAAGATATCGCTGCCTTCTATCTGGAGCAGCTGGCGGTTCCTGTGGTGGGAATCACCGGAAGCGTGGGAAAAACCAGCACCAAAGAGGCCATCGCCTCCGTGCTGGCACAGAAATACCGGGTGCTGAAAACCCAGGGGAATTTCAACAATGAGCTGGGGCTGCCGCTGACCGTGTTCCGCCTGAGGGAGGAAGATGAGATCGCGGTGCTGGAGATGGGAATCAGTGATTTCGGCGAGATGCACCGGCTGGCGTCCATTGCCCGGCCGGATATCTGCGTCATCACCAATATCGGTTACTGTCATCTGGAGAATCTGGGAGACCGGGACGGCGTTTTCCGGGCAAAGACGGAGATTTTCGATCATCTGAAGGGACAGGGAACGGTGATTTTAAATGGAGATGACGACAAGCTGTCCGCCGTGGAACAGGTGAGGGGAAAAGCGCCGGTATTCTTCGGGCTGGAAGAAAAACATCCCATCCACGCCTGTGATATAATCAGCCGGGGCCTGAAGGGGACGGCCTGTACCATCTGTACGCCTGAGGGGGATTTTGAGGTGATGATTCCCATCCCCGGGCAGCATATGGTGTACAATGCCCTGGCGGGTACCGCAGTGGGGCTTTCCTGCGGCCTGGATCTGGATCAGATCCGCCGGGGAATCGAGAGCCTGCAGCCGGTGAACGGAAGATTTCATATTATTGAGACGGAAAACTATACGATTGTGGACGATTGCTACAATGCCAATCCCATGTCCATGAAGGCTTCTCTGCAGATCCTGAAGGATGCGCTGGGGAGAAAAGTGGCGGTGCTGGGGGATATGGGAGAGCTGGGAAGCGAGGAGGATGCCCTGCACGCGCAGGTGGGAGAATTTGCCGCTTCCTGCGGCCTGGATCTTCTGATCTGTGTGGGTCCCCACTGCGCCCATATGGCCAGGGCTGCCCGCCAGGCGGGGATGGAGCAGGTGGTGCATCTGGAATCGCTGGAGGCGCTTCTTGAGCAGCTGCCGGCCCTGGTGAAAACGGGGGATACCATTCTGGTGAAGGCCTCCCATTATATGAAGTTTGAAAATGTGGTGGAGGCGCTGCAGTAGACGCTGCGCCCACGAAAAAATCCTGAGGGATCCAACGGTTAATAAACCGGATTCCTCAGGATTTTTTTATACCAGCTTCTGATTTTTCTCAAGGGTTTCCCGGATAATGTTCTGGCAGTACTGTCCCAGGCGTTTTTTGTCCTCTTTATCCAGCTGATCCGGATAAACCGGCTGGCAGTATTCGATGACCACGTGAGCCTTCCGGACCAGGGGAGACTGTTTTTCGAAAATGGATGCCGTGTTGTTCAGGGCAATGGGAACAATGGGGCAGCCGGATCTGGTGGCCAGCTTGAAGCTGCCTTCGTGGAAAGGAAGAAGATCCAGCTCGCTTTCGTTGCGGTTTCTGGTGCCTTCCGGGAAGATGCAGATGGAAATTCCCGATTTCATCTTTTCCACTCCGGTGAGAATGGTTTTCAGCCCTTTCTTGATATCCTTCCTGTCCAGAAACAGGCAGTGCAGATACCGCATCCAGTTGGACAGCAGCGGGATCTTTTCCATCTCCGCCTTTGCCACATAGCCGGTGAGATCCGGGCAGCGGACGTAGGTGAGCAGAATATCGAAATAGCTCCGGTGGTTTCCGATATAGAGCACCGGCGTATCCTTCGGAACATTTTCCTGACCGATGACGGTGACGGTGACGCCGGCCATTTTCAGGATCAGCCGGAACACGGCCTGGATAATCCTCAGGGAACTGATATCCTTGGCCCGGGGATTTATTTTTCCCACAATCCACTCTGCCAGCAGAAGGGGAATGGAAAGAATCAGATATCCTACGACAACAACACATATAGCAATAAAACGAATCATGATTTCCTCCATCTTACCATTCGGTATAGTGACTTGTTATCTATTATACAGGAATCTTTGAGAAAAATCCACATAAAATAATAGCGATGAAAGGAAAGGAAGCGGCAGTCTGGCCAGGAGGGCAGAAGCTGCCGCGAAAAAGGGACAGAATGATAAGACGGATCACGTTTGTTCTGGCCATCGCGCTTCTTGCCATGGGTATCGTGGGATGCGGACTGATACAGAAAAAGAGCAGGGAAGGGAAAGCGCTGGATTACACGGTGATGAAGGAGGAGGATTTTCCACCAGAGATCAGTAAGCTGATCGAGGCAAAAAAACAGCAGGAATTTCAGATGAGCTATCTGTGCGAAGGGGAGCTGTATATCCTGAAGGGATACGGAATCCAGAGTACAGGGGGCTACAGTATCCGGGTGGAGTATGTGAAGGAGATCGAAGACGAGATCCATATCCGGACGGAACTGGTGGGGCCGGATTCCGCGGAAACGGCCCGGGAGGCGGTTTCCAATCCGTATCTGGTGGTAAAGGTGGACGCCGCGGACAAAACCGTGATATTTGACTGAACCTTCATGGCCATGCGGCCGGTAATCGGGCCCTCCGGGGAACGGCTCTATGACCGTCCGGCCGGTATTTAGAAAAAGATAGGAGGACATGGATTTGGAACTGGTAAAGAAAAGTCTCAATATGCTCTGCGCGAAAAGCAGAGCAGTGAATCAGCTGACCTTCGACGAAGATATGAACGTGCCGGACAACAGGCCGGATATCAGCCGGATGATCCAGAAAAAAGGGGAAATCCAGGTGGATGAGGTTCAGATCGGCGAGGGGACGGCGCTGATTTCCGGGGCGCTGGTGTTTCGCCTTCTCTATGTGGCGGACACTCCCGGGCGGAAGGTGTGCAGCCTGGAGGGAAAGCTGCCGCTCAGTGAAACGCTGCACCTGGAAGGACTGCAAAGCGGCGACAAAGTGTGCCTGAAATGGGAGATCGAGGATCTCACCCTGCACATTATCAATTCCAGGAAGCTGAATGTGAAGGCGGTGGTGGAATTTCAGGCGTCGGCGGATGAGCTGATGCGGGTGGAACTGCCGGTGGATGTGCGGGAGCAGCCGGAGCTGTCTGTGAAAAAGAAAACCATCCGGATTCTGACCCTGGGCGTACATAAAAAGGACACCATGCGGCAGAAAAAGGAAATCCTTCTGCCTTCCAGCAAGCCCAACATCCATCAGGTGCTCTGGAATGATATGGAAATCCGGGGCATGGATCTGCGGGCGGAGGAAGGAAAGGTGACGGTGAAAGGAGAATTGTTCGTGTTCGTCCTGTATGCGGGGGACGATGCGGACAATCCGCTTCAGTGGCTGGAACAGTCCATTCCCTTTGCCGGGGAGGTGGAGTGCGGCGGCTGTACCATGGATATGATTCCCCATATTGAAACCACCATGCTTCAGGCCGGCCTGGAAATCAAACCGGATGCCGACGGGGAGGAGCGGATTTTGCAGGCGGATGTGGTGCTGGAAATGGATATGAAGATTTATCAGGAGGAGACCTGCACCGTTCTCATGGACGTCTATACGCCGGAGAAGGAATGTGTTCCCCAGCGCCGGGGGCAGATGCTGGAGCAGCTTCTGGTGAAAAATTATTCCAAGTGCCGGGTGGGGGACCGGATTCCCGTGCAGGATTCCCAGGGGAAAATCCTCCAGGTGTGCCACAGCGACGGAAACGTGAAAATCGACGATATCAAAATGGTGGAAAACGGGATTCAGGTGGAGGGAATCATCCAGGTGCGGATTCTCTACAGCATCGGGGACGACGATATGCCCTTCTACTCCATGGAGACGGCTATACCTTTCACCCATGTGGTGGAAGCCGCGGGAATCGGCCCGGACTGTGTTTATTATCTGCAGGCGGATCTGGAACAGCTGTCCACTACCATGCTGGATGACAGCGAGATCGAAGTGAAGGCGGTCATGAATGTAAATGCCCTGGTGCTGAGGCGCTGGGAGGAGGAGCTGATCGGGGAGATCCGGGAGGAGGAGCTGGATCTGGAGAAAATGGAGCAGATGCCGGGCATCGTGTGCTATGTGGTAAAACCCGGAGACACGCTGTGGGATATCGCGAAGAAATTTTATACCACAACGGATTCCATCCGCCAGCTGAATGAGCTGGGCGAAGGGGAGCCTGCCCAGGAGCAGCCTCTGCTGATTGTGAAAAAGCCGTTGCTTTTCTGAGAAAGGGCGTTATAATAGTATTGTATACAAAGTACAAAATACGTAACGGATGAGTACAGGAGATAAACAATGAAACTGAAGGCATTTGCAAAAATCAATCTGGGACTGGACGTGATCGGAAGGCGCGAGGATGGCTATCATCAGGTTCGCATGATTATGCAGACGATCCGGATGTTTGACCAGCTGGAGATAGAAAAGAGCAGCACGCCGGGGATCCGCCTGTCGGTGAACCTGCCTTACGTTCCCACGGACTCCGGCAATCTTGTCTACCGGGCTGCCAGCCTTCTGATGGAGGAGTTTTCCATCCAGGAAGGCGTGGATATCCGTCTGAACAAATTTATTCCGGTGGCGGCGGGCATGGCCGGCGGCAGCTCGGATGCCGCCGCCGCTCTTGTGGGCGTCAACCGTCTCTTTGATCTGGGACTTTCCAGAAAAGAGCTGATGGAGCGGGGGCTCAGGCTGGGAGCGGACGTTCCCTACTGCGTGATGAGGGGAACCGCGCTGGCGGAGGGCATCGGAGAGAAGCTGACCCGGCTGCCTGCGCTGCCGTCCTGCTATATTCTCATTGGGAAGCCGGGCATCAGCGTTTCCACAAAGTATGTGTACACGAATCTGAAGCTGGACGCGCGCACGGAACATCCGGATATCGACGGAATCATAGAAGCGCTGGAAAACCAGGATCTTGGGGGCGTAACCGGGAAAATGGGAAATGTGCTGGAAAGCGTGACGATACCCCGCTACCCGGTCATTGAAAAAATCAAGGATTTGATGAAAGCGGAAGGGGCGCTGAACGCGCTGATGAGCGGCAGCGGCCCCACGGTATTCGGAATTTTTGACGACAGGAAAACGGCGGAGAGAGCGCAGCAGAAGCTGCGGGACAGCCGTCTGGCCCGCCAGGTATTTCTTACAGAAGCGTTTCACAACGGAGGGACAGAAGATGACCAGTGATTTTCATGTGAATATCAACGAGTATCTGCCGCTTCGGGATGTGGTGTTCAACACCCTGAGGCAGGCGATACTCCGGGGCGAACTGAAGCCGGGAGAGCGGCTGATGGAGATTGCCCTTTCCCGCAGGCTGGGCGTCAGCAGGACGCCGGTGCGGGAGGCGATCCGGATGCTGGAGCTGGAGGGCCTGGTGAAAATGGTTCCCAGAAAGGGCGCGCAGGTGGCGCAGATCACGGAACAGGATCTCAACGATGTGCTGGAGGTGCGCCTGGGCCTTGAGGAGCTGGCGGTGCAGTTTGCCTGCCAGCGGATCACGGAGGAGGAGCTGAAGGCTCTGGAGGATTCCGTGCAGCTGTTTGAGCAGGCCATGAATCAAGACGACCTGACCGCACTGGCAGAGGCGGATGTGAAGTTCCACGAGATCATTTACAACGCCACCTATAACCGGCGTCTGGTACAGATTATCAACAATATCCGGGAACAGATGTACCGTTACCGGATCGAATACCTGAAGGATGTGGAAAGCCGCAAGACACTGGTGAAAGAGCATTATGCCATCTGGGCTTCTCTGAAAAACAGGGATGTACAGAATGCCCGGAAGCATATCGGCGTGCATATCCGCAACCAGCAGGACGCTATCCTGCGGAGTCTGGCACTGGGGCAGGAAGGCCAGGAGGAAAACAAAGAGGACAAGCCTGCCGGCGAATAAAACAAAAGAATCGGTATACAATAGAAGATGTGCAAGGCACAGGTTCTATTGTCCGGAATGTAAAAAGAGTACTGCACGGCGGTACTCTTTTTTTAACAGAAAATAAAGTAGGATTCTTTCTTGCGGAAACCGTCCGGCATATGCGGACAGCCAGAGGGCTGAACTGTCATGTCAGCCGGACAAGGAGGATGAAATGACAGAGGTTTATCTGAAAATCAGGGAAAACGAATGTTGGCTGAAGGAGCAGTGCGCAGGTTGCGCGGACATCCTGTTTCGGCCCATGCGGCTGGGAGATCCGCCCACCGCCTGCCTGGCTGTCTACCTGGAGGTTACGGTGTCCAACATGATGCTGGAGGAATCCATGCTGGGGAGGCTGCTGGCCCGGATGAAAGAAGTTCCAGGGCAGGAGCTGATCCCTTATCTGGACGAAAACGGCATGGGAATTTCCGATGTGGGACAGCTGGAAACCCTGGAGGACGGGCTGCGGGCCCTGCTGGCAGGGAATATGATCCTTCTCATCGACGGGTACAATAAAATACTGAAAATCGGAAGCAAGGGGTATCCGGGAAAAACGCTGGGCCTGGCCCAGTCGGAAAAGGTGCTGCGGGGATCCAACGAGGGCTTCTCGGAGCCGGTGAAGGTGAACACTGCCCTGATCCGGAAACGGATCCGCAGCACGGACCTGAAGGTGAAGGAAATGTTTCTGGGAGCCAGATCAGATACGCTGGTGAACGTTCTCTATATGGAAGGGATAGCCTATCCGGATCTGGTGGAGCTGGCCTGCGACCGGATCCGCCGTTATGAGGTGGACGGCGTTCTGGACAGCGGAATTCTGGAACAGCTGGCGGAAGAAGAGTGGCTGTCGCCGTTTCCCCAGTTTCAGACCACGGAGCGGCCGGATCTGGCGGCCATGGAGCTGCTGAACGGGCGCGTTGTGATTCTCAGCGACAACTCCCCGGTGGCGCTGCTGCTGCCCACCACGCTCAACAGCTTTCTGGGGGTCAGCGAGGATAGGTATAACCGGTTTGAGATCGCTTCCTTCCAGCGGATGCTGCGTTATCTGGCCATGTGCATGGCCCTGATGTTTTCCGGGATTTACCTGGCGGTCATCGGATTTCACACCCAGATTCTTCCCACCAATCTGCTGCTGTCCTTCGCGGAGGCCCGGCGGGGGGTACCCTTCCCCAGCCTTTTGGAGGTTCTTCTGATGGAACTGGCCTTTGAGCTGATCCGGGAGGCCAGCGTGCGGATGCCCGGGCCGCTGAGCGGCACCATCGGCATTGTGGGCGGTCTGATCATCGGGGATGCCGCGGTGGGCGCCAACCTGGTGAGTCCCATGGCCGTGGTGGTGGTGGCCCTCAGCGCCCTCAGCTCCTTTGCCATCCCCAATGAGGAACTGTCCTCCGCCGTCCGGCTGCTGAAGTACGGATTTATCCTTCTGGGAGGCCTTCTGGGAATGTTCGGGATTGCCGTGGGGGTGTATCTGTTCCTGGGCCATCTGGCAGGACTGGTCAGCTTCCGGATCCCCTACCTGATCCCCTTTGTGGGAAAAGGGGTGGATGGTTACCAGACGGAAAATGATTCCCTGTGGAGGGGGCCCATGAGAACGCTGCGGCTGAGGCCTATTTTTGCCAGGAGAGGGAACAGGGTCCGCCTGAGAGCCCGCTGCGGACAGCAGGCCGGGCAGGAGGAGACGCCTTCGGGATCCCCGGGCGGTCCTTCGGACGGTGACAGGGAAAGGAGGGACGGCGATGTTTTCCGATAATGACAGGATTTCCTGGATGCAGATGGAACGACAGTTTTCCCTGGCCTACCTGGGGGCCGCGGCGCTGTTCCTTCCCGGAAGTCTCTGGGGCAGGGACGGGGTGTTTTCCGTCCTTCTGGGGACAGGGATTCTTTTTGTGTGGATATTTTTCCTTCTCCGGCAGGTGCATGTGTATAAGTGTCCGGAAAAATACTGGGGAAAATGGCCGGCCAGAGTGGTGGCGCTGATCTGCCAGGCTTACCTGATTCTCACGGGCGGATGGCTGATTTCCGGAATTACCAGGCTGATGTCCGAGTATCTGATACCGGGGGTTCCCCGCTGGGTGCTGGCGGCCATACTGGTTGTGACCGTGATGGCAGGCAGCAAAGATATCCAGTCCAGGGGAAGGTTCGCGCAGGCTGCCTGGCCGGTGACGGCGGGAATTCTGGGCCTGCTGCTTCTTCTGGCGGCTTTTCAGGCGGATCCGGCGCTGATGATGGAAGAGAACCGTATCCGTCAGCTGGAAATCTGGGAGAGCGCGGGGCATATCGCGGAGGGTACGCTGGCTTATGTGGCCATGTTCGCGGGGGTTGCCCTGCTGCCCTTTTCCCTGGCCCAGACGGCGGACGGAGGCGGCCACAGAAGGTCGGTGTTCCGGACGGTGGGGCGGATGGGCCTGTGGACGGCGGTATTCCTCCTGCTGGAGCTGGCGGTGTTCGGCCCGCTGGGCCAGGCGGGGCAGCCGTTTCCCATGCTGGATCTGATGGCAGGCGCCCGGCTTCCGGGAGGTTTCCTGAGAAGAATGGATCTGATTTTCCTGACGGCGGCGGTACTCTCTTTAATGTTTGCCCTGGGGAGTATTTTTTTCTACAGCAAATATATCTTTCAGAAAGTGCGTCTTCCGGCCAGCCGGCTGCCGGCTGCCCTGCTGTCCTTTGTGCTGGGGACGGCAGCCTTCGGCGGCTGGGAGATCGGCACCGAATACGGCCCGCTGGTGACCTTTGTTTTTCTGCCGCTTTTGGCGGCGGTGGGGGTCTGCTCGGGATTTTTAAGGAGGCGCAGGATTGAGTAAAAGAAGAAAAGGGACGGTTCTGGCAGTCCTTGGCGCGGCCCTGCTGCTGCTTTCCGGCTGCCGGATTGTGGAGCCGGAAAAACGGGCATACCCGCTGGTGCTGGGAATCGACGAAAAAGATGGAACGTATCAGGTATATTTCGGGATGGCCGCGCTTCCCCAGATGACCGGCCAGGGAAAGAGCGGGGAGGAGGACAGCCAGGGAGGCAATGGAAAGGGTTATCTGATGTATACGGGGAAAACACTGGAAGAGATTCTGGCGGAGTATGAGAAGAGCCAGGAACTATATCTGGATATGGGACATATTCAGGCGGTGATTTTCGGACAGAATCTGTATGAGCAGCCCGGACAGCTGGCGCGGATCCTGGATTCCATGGAGAAAACCAGTACCCTGGGAAATGCCGCCTATGTGTACCGCAGCGGCAGCCTGGAGAAAGTGATGGCCATGAACGGGGGAAGCATTCAGTCACTGGGAGAATATCTGGCAGGCATTTACGAGAACCGTATCGGCAGCAGCCAGCCTTTGATTCTGCGGAAGGTCTACAGCACCCTGCACAACCGGCAGCGCATTGAGGAATTTCCTCTGGTATCTCCGGAGGGAGACAGCCTGACCGTAGTGATGGAATCCAGCGGCGATCCGGTATAAGGAGAGGGAAAAAAGGCAATCCTCCACAGGAAGGAGGAATTTGCCATGAGAAGAAGAATCCGGCAAGCCAGGTGGACGGTTCCGCTTCTGGCAGGCCTTTTCGGGGCGTTTATGGCGGGAGCGGGTCCTTCCGGCCGGGAGCAGGCCCTGCAGCGGGAGATTTCCGGGCAGGTGCTCCGCCTGCATGTGATAGCCAACAGCGACAGCCAGGGGGATCAGGAGCAGAAAATCCGGGTACGGGACGGGGTTCTGGAAACCCTGGAACCGCTGCTTTCGGGAGCGGAATCGGCCGGGGAATCCCGCCGGCTGACGGAGGAGCATCTGGAGCAGGTGGAGGCGGCTGCCCGGCAGGTGCTGGAGGAGGAAGGCTCTGACCGGACGGTGCGGGCAGAACTTTCCCGGGAATGGTTTCCGGAACGTACCTACGGGGAATATACGCTTCCGGAAGGCGAGTATGAGGCGCTGCGGGTGGAAATCGGTGAGGGCGGCGGCCATAACTGGTGGTGTATCCTTTACCCGGGCCTTTGCTTTACCGGCGCGGTGCGCCCGGCGGAGGAGGACGGAAAGGCCTTTGAGGGGGTGCTGACGGAGGAAGCGTATGATTTCATCCGCCATTCCGCCAGGACCAGGATCCGTTTTCGCTGGTTACCGTTTTCCCTGGAAGATTTCTGAGAAACCGGAGGCCGCGGCATTGTGGAAGGTTGGGGTTGAATTCTCCGGCCGGACACGGTATTATTATAAAGATCGCAGTACGCCAATACTGGCGTGCGGGAAAATACCGGGCAGCGCAGTGCCGCGGTATTGTGTGAGATTGCTGAAAGGCTGGAGAAGATAAGATGACGAAGATAGATCCCAACGCGCCGATCGGCGTTTTTGATTCCGGTGTGGGCGGGCTTACGGTGGCCCGGGAAATCATGCGGAATCTTCCCATGGAAAAGATTATTTATTTCGGAGATACCGCCCGGGTGCCTTATGGAAGCAAATCCCGGGATACGGTGATACGTTATTCCCGTCAGATCGTCCGGTTTCTGCGGGAGCAGCAGGTGAAGGCCATCGTGGTGGCCTGCAACACCGCCAGCGCCCTGGCGCTGAGTACCCTGGAGGAGGAAAGCGATATCCCCATTATCGGCGTGGTGAAGCCGGGAGCCCGGGTGGCCATCGAGACCACAAAGAAAAAACGGGTGGGCGTGATTGCCACGGAGGCCACCATCAACAGCCATCTGTACCGGGAGCTGATCCGGCAGATGGATCCGGAAATCACGGTGGTGGGGCGGCCCTGCCCCCTGTTTGTGCCGCTGGTGGAAGAGGGATGGCTGCATGATTCCGTCACGGAGACTGTGGCGCGGCGGTATCTGAAGGATCTCCAGGACCAGGATATCGATACCCTGATTCTGGGCTGCACCCACTATCCGCTTCTGCGGAGCCTGATCGGGGAGATTATGGGAGAGCGGGTGACTCTGGTGAATCCCGCCTACGAGACCTCGCTGGCATTGAAGAGGCTTCTGGAAGCCGGAGGGATGATGAATCCGGGAACCGCCAGAAGCGAATTTCCCTACCGCTTTTTTGTATCCGACGCGGCGGAAAAGTTTAAGCATTTTGCCAATTCCATTCTGCCCTTCGATGTGAATATGACGGAACAGATCAATATAGAGGAGTACTGAAACGATGACAAAGGAAGTACTGATACATATCCGGGGACTCCATACGCCGGAAGGCGAAACGGGGGAGGAACCGCTGGAACTGATTACCACCGGAGAATACTATTTCAGAAATAACACCCACTATCTGCTGTACGATGAGATGATGGAGGGTTTTACGGAACCGGCCCACAACATGATCAAGGTCCGCCCCGGCCTGATGGAAGTGCGGAAGAAGGGCGTGGTGAATGTACAGATGATTTTTGAGAAGGACAAAAAGAATCTGGCCATCTATAAGACGCCTTTTGGACGGCTGGAAATGGAGGTGGCGGCCACCCGGATTCTTCTGGGAGAATCCGCCTCTTCCTTTGAAATCCATGCGGAGTACGCGCTGGGGATGAACGGGAGTCCGGTGACTGACTGCGTGATGGATATCCGGGCGGTGCCCAGGGATGATAAAAATTTCAGGATTATCAGAGACTGAGACATGAGAGTATGGAAAGTGTGCCGCGCGGATTTTCCATGGTTATAAGCAATGGGAAGCGCGCTGTACGAACTTGCCATTACCATGAAAAAAACGGACGCTGCCGGGAACCGGTCCCGCAGCGTCCGTTTTCGTGCTATTTTTTTCCTTTTGATTTTCCTGTGTTTTTGGAAGTTGCTTCTTTTTTGGAAGCGTTTTTAGAGTCCGCGTAAGAAAGGAGCCGGCTCCGCATCCGGGCAAAAAACTTCTGCTTTTTCGGAGGCGCTTCCAGAGCACCGCGCACACCGCGTACCTCGGTGATATAGATACCGCTCACAGTGGCCTTGACTTCTTTTTTCAGAGGAATCAGATCATATACTCTTTCGTCTGCAACCAGAACCATGATCCTGGGACCGATCTTCGCCTTTACGATGGGAAGCTTGGTCCGGCGCATCAGTCTGGGAGTCTGATCGATGACCATCTGAGGAAGTCCGGACTTATTAATGGGCAGACGCTTCTTGTCAATAATCAGCATGGAGACGGTCTGCTTTGCTGCTTCGATCTGCTCCTGCTGTTCGTTCTGTTTTTTCTCCGCCCGTTTGCCGAGAAAATACAATACTGCCAGAACAGCGGCCACAACAACTACAATAATCAACAGTAACTGCCAGACTTGCATGGTTTCCCTCCCGTGTTTTATTCATACCTGTTTATTGTATCACCGCAGGAAGGAAAAGGCAATCAGATTTTTCGGCAAATCCCGCTTTGCATCCCGTCCCCATGAACCGGGTTTCCTGAACCTAATTTGTGAATTCCCCTTCCATAATGTCCAGATGAAGAAAATCCAGGAAATCCTCAATATGCGCGTCCCAGTAATCCCATCCGTGAATTCCTTCGTGTTCTTCGTATACATAGTGATATGGATTTCCTTTCATACTCTGGAAGAAGTCCCTGGTTTCCCTGGCGCGGTCAATGAGAAAATCATCTTTTCCGCAGGAATGGAAGATGCGGGGCAAAACGGGAAGCGTTTTGTTTTTTTCCGCCATATAGAAGGTATCTTCCTGTGTGCCGGTGAAGTCTTTTCCGCCATACTGGATGAAATTCCGCATGTTCCAGGTTTCCTCGTCAAACAGACCGCCGGAATTTGCCAGAGGCTTTCCCCGGTTGGCGGCAGAGGAGAAGCAGCCGATGGCCGCGTAGCGATCCGGATGATTGACGCCGATTTTCAGGGCGCCGTAGCCGCCCATGGAATTGCCTGCGATAAAATTGTGCTCCCTCTGATCTGACAGAGGAAAGAAACTCCGCATGATTTCCGGAAGCTCCTCTGAGATATAGTCGTAAAAAGCGCCGCCATGGGCCAGATTGGTGTAAGAACTCAGATGGGCGGCGGGCATCACCACCGCCAGTCCCCGGCTGGCGGCATACCGTTCGATGGAAGTCCGGCGCTGCCAGGTAGTGTGATCGTCGGTGGCTCCATGAAGAAGCCACAGTACCGGATGCTTTCCGTCCGCGGTTTCCCTGGAAGACATGCCGATTTCATGGGTGACTGCCTGGGGAATGATCACGTCGGCGGCCGCCGCCATATGTAAGGTTTCGCTGAAAAACTGAACCTGCATAAACGCCATTTCAGTGCGCCTCCTTTCCATCCGGGAGCATCCAGTCCAGAATTTCCTGAATCTGAATGTCCCAGTATTTCCAGCTGTGATCGCCGAAGCTTTCTCTGTAGGTGAGATCATAGGAAAGCCCTTTCAGAAAATCCCGGAATGTCTGATTCTGGTCATAAAGAAAATCCTCTGTTCCGCACCACATATACAGCCGGGGCCGTTCCTCCGGTTTCAGAGATTCTGCCAGGGCATGAAGATCGTTTTGGCTGCCCGCGATCGTTTCCTGGGGACCAAAGATGTCTTCCCAGAGTGAGGGATAAAAGGAATCCTGATTTCTGGAGGCACAGCTGGAGGCGTCAACGCCTCCGGACAGGCTGGCGGCCGCGCAGAAACGATCCGGACGGGAAAGGGCCAGTTTCAATGCGCCGTAACCTCCCATGGAATTTCCCGCGACAAAATTGTCTTCCCGCAGATCGGAAATACAGGGAAAAAACTTCCGGCAGACGTCCGGCACTTCCTGAGAGATATAGGTGAAATACCGGAATCCGTATTTCATGTCCGTATACCATCCCAGATGACAGCAGGGCATTACCACAGCGATCCCTTTTTCCGCCGCGTATCGTTCGATGGAAGTATTTCTCTGCCAGGTACTCTGATTGTCTGTCATCCCGTGCAGAAGATACAGCACGGGATATTTTTCTTTTTTCGCGGCACTTGCGATGCCGATCTCTCCGTGGGTTTTCTGAGGAAGAATCACATCCAACTGAGAACTCATCCCCAGCACCTCGGAAAAGAAATCCACATGTATCAATGCCATAACGCGCACCTTCTCTCTGTTGGTTTTTTATTTGACCGCACTGTCCACCTGGCCCTGTACGAAAGCATCCTGCAGGAACAGGTAGATAATGGTGATGGGCAGGATTGCCAGTACGGCTGCCGCCGCCGCTCCGCCGTAGTTATTACCCGAACTGGAGGAGAAAAACTTTTTGATGGTCAGGGTTACGGTGAGCAGTTCCGGTTTCTGGAGAATATACATGGAATACGCATATTCGTTCCAGGCGGAAACGCCATGCAGGATGGTTACCGTGGCGACAATGGGTTTCAGCTGGGGCAGAATAATATAGAAAAAGGTCTGAAGGATATTTGCCCCGTCGATAATGCTGGCCTCATCCAGCGCTCTCGGAATGGACGAGATAAAGTTGGTGAACATATATACCGCCATGGGCAGCCCGAAGGCTACCAGCGTCAGGATCAGTCCCCAGTAGGTATTGGAAGCCTTGATGCCCACCAGGAAGGTGTAAACACCCACCAGGATGGTCAGCGGGGGGATCATCATCACGCCCAGGAAGATGTTGCGGACAAAGTTATTGAGCTTTGATTCATTCCGGGACAGGGGATAGGCCGCCATGCAGCCGAATACGATTTCCAGGATTACCGTAAAGACCGTGACAATGGCGGAATTTTTGAATGCCCGGAAAATGGAGCCGTCTTTCAGGATATCCGTGTAGTTTTCCACCAGGAACACTTCCGGAAGCCCCAGGGCGCTGGAGGCGTCGGAGATTCCCTTGAAAGACTGCAGTACCAGTACGTACAGGGGAATCAGATATACGAAAACAATCAGGGCCGCCAGCAGGTATTTCCACCAGTACCCTTTTTTCTGCCCGGCATAATAGTGCTGCATTTCTTTTGTTTCGCGTTCTTTTGCTTTCATTACATTTCCACCTCCTTTTTGCGGAAATATCCGTTCAGAAGCAGGGAGCATACCAGGATAAACAGGAACATCACCACGCCCACCGCAGAAGCGTATCCTGCCTGCTCTGCCTTGAAGTACCGGTTGTCGATATAGAAGGACAGAGAAGAGGTCTCATATCCGGGACCGCCGCCTGACAGTGATACCACCACATCGTACAGCTTCAGTCCGCCGATCAGGTTTACCACAAAGGCGGAGGACATGGCGGGAATCAGAAGCGGAAGCGTGATGTAACGGAAGGACTGGAAGGGTTTCGCGCCGTCGATGGCAGCCGCTTCGTAGTACATCCGGGAAATATTCTGCAGGCCGGCCATATAGATAACCATACAGATACCGCAGAACTGCCAGGAGTTGATCAGGGTGATGAAAACTCTTCCGATGGCGCCGGAAGCCATCCAGTCAACGCCCTGGATGCCGAACCAGCCGAGGATTTCGTTGATGGCTCCGTGATTCTGTACCACGAAATACATGATATAACCCATGATCAGGCCGGAAATCATTACCGGCAGATAAACGATGGTCCGCACCGCCTTGTGTCCGGCAAATTTTGTGTTGAGAAAAATGGCAAAGGCCAGTCCCAGAATATTCTGGAGGATGGTGCTTCCGAAACCGTAGAGGATCGTATTCAGGAAAGAGATCCGGAAGTTTTCATCCGTTAAAAGATTCAGATAATTTTTCGCGCCGATAAACTGCCGGTCCGGAGAATAGCCGTTCCAGTTGTAGAAGGAAGTCTGAATGGAACGGAGCAGCGGAACCAGGACGAAAATCAGCACGACGGCCAGAGCCGGTACATATAACAAATTCATGCGTAGGTTTCTTTTTCTCATAATGTTTCTCCTGTAAGCGTTCGGATGAGGATGTCTGCTGCTGAAAAAGGGGCCGCCCAGGCAGCCCCTTCTTCTCAGCAGAATCATCCTGCGTTGGTTTCGTACAGTGTTTCATAATTATCCTGGAAGTACTGCGCGACTTCGGGCACCCGGTCTTTCGCGGTTCCAACATCGCCGTTGAACAGGGTGGCCATGGACTCCTGCATCACGTTCCACATACCGCTGGGAAGATATTCCCGGTCGAAGAAGTTGGTGAATACCAGATTGTCGCCGGCGCTTTCCACTGAATTCTGATACAGCGTAAGGGATTCGCTCTCTTCCGGGGTAATGTCTGTAAGTCCAGGCATACCGCCGTTGACATTGCAGTATTCGGTCAGGTTATCCTTATCCAGCAGATAATCAAGAACCGCTTTGCACAGCTCGATGTTTTCGGAAGTGTTGGAGATGGCGATACAGGTTCCCTCGCCTACAGTGTAAGCGGCGTTTCCGCCTTCCTCCACTGCCGGAATGGGGATGATACCCAGGTTGGCGTCAGGTGTGTAGGATTTGATGGTTGCCATGTCGGATACGCCGCACCACAGCATGAAGCCATATTCGCCGGTGCCCATGTATTTCTGAACTGTGGTGGAGTCAGCGGTGAAAATATCTTCGTTGAACCAGCCGTTGTCATAGATCTGCGCGTAAGTATCCCAGAACTGGGTGTTCTGTGTCCAGTCGAAGGTTCCGTCCAGCAGGGCTTCCTGATTCTGGTAAGCGGCGCCGTCCGCGCTGTAGAACACGTTGGCAGCTTCCATCAGACCGGGAAGGCCGCCGCCGTTCTTTCCGGCCACCGCACAGGGGGTGATGCCGTTGGCTTTCAGCGTTTCGCAGGCGGCGAATACATCGTCCCAGGTTTTGAAGGCGTAAGGATCGATGCCGTTGGCATCCATGACGTCCTTGTTGAAAACCATACCGTAAACCCACTGGGTAAGCGGCGCGGTGCAGACTTTTCCATCGGCGTCGGTAATAACGGAGAGGACGGATTCATCTACCCGGCTGATCCACTCCTCGCCGCTGAGATCTTCACAGAAATCGTTATAGCGGAGGGCGGCCCAGCCATGGGTCACAAACATATCCGGCATATCCTGGGAAGCCATACGGGTTTTCAGGATGTTTTCCTGATCTCCGCCGTTCTGTACAACTTCGATTTCTGCTCCTGTTTCCTCACAGAAGGCATCGATTTCTTTCAGAAACTGATCCAGTGTTTCCGGATCTCCCTGGATGGAATCTTCGATATCGATTTCGATGGAAGCGCCTTCAAACGATCCGCCTTTATCCGATGACGAGGAATCGCCGTCAGTATCCTCAGAAGCAGTTTCTCCGGAATCGCCGGAAGTAGACGCGCCGTCGTCGGTGGAGCCGCAGGCGGTAAATGCCAGCGTCATAGTGGAAGCCAGTAAAATGGCCAGAACTTTTTTCTTCATACTTTCTACTCTCCTTTTTTTGTTTGTGTGATCACGGAATGCATTCCTTTTCTGTGCTTTACATTATATCAGAGGGATGGTATACTTTTGTCGAATCTTATGGTATACATTTGTTAGGACAGGGTGGTTTTGTGAAACTGAAAATCAGATTCTTTCTTACCTTTTCCCTGCTGGCGGTGATTCCGCTGGCGCTGCTTACCGCGATTGCCTATCTGCAGTATTACCGGGTGACGGAAGAGAGAATGTCCGATATTATTTCCAGTCAGTTTGAAAACATTTCGCAGGAAGCGCTGGATTCCCATGATTCTGCCATACAGGCCATGGGGCTTCTCACCTTTTATTCTCAGGATCAGACATCGATATATGACATTCTTCAGAACTTTGCCAGAAAAGATGAACCGCCTACCGGCTACGAAACCTACCGGGCGTCCAGAGAACTGACCAGTCTCTGTCAGAATATCAGTTACGCCTATCCGTTTATCTACGGGGTTTTTGTATTTTCCTCCGAAGGCGAACTGTTCGGCTATGACGGGAAAGCCAACGCGGAAATCACCCCGGGGTATTCTCCCGTAGGAGCGGACTGGTATCAGGATACGCTGGACATGCAGGGTGAAATCTATATCAGCGGCATCGGCTGTCATCCCATGTTTGACATGCAGATGGAATGTATTTTTCTTTCCCAGTCTCTGCAGGATATTCATACCCATGAAAGCCTCGGCGTGGTGGTGATGGCCTGCGCTCCTTCTCTGTTT
>HHCFR02800__coassemble_1332_pt1 | contig 23781 bp, 22 predicted proteins | sample HHCFR02800__metabat2_high_PE_078 | metagenome-assembled genome bin HHCFR02800
CGCGGTTTTCCCTGCAGGTATGCGGTTTTTTCTGCCGGGAAAGGCGAAAAGCTGTACTTTCCGTTGTTGGCAATTCGCGGATTTTGTGCTATAATAGCGGCAGTTTTGTCCAAAACAGGCTGATGGAAAGGGGGTTGGAATATGGACTTGAAACTGGCGGCCATCGATCTGGACGGTACGCTTCTCAAAGAGGACTGTACCATTTCTGAAAGAAACAGAAAGGCCATTTGCCGGGCCATGGAGCTGGGATATCTGGTGGTGCCGTCCACCGGGCGGGGATATCGGAACTCCCGGTTTGTGCTGGAGGAATTTCCGGCGATGCCTTACTATATTAATGCCAACGGGACCACGGTGACCCGGGGAGAGCCGGAGGAGGTTTTGCTTTCCAAAACCATTTCCCTGGATACGGGGCGGGAGATTTACCGGATTGCCAGGGAGTATCCGGCTTTTATTGAACTGTATCACGGGCTGGATGCTTTCGATTCCAGGGAAGGGTGTGAGAAGCTGTATAAAAGCGGCGTGATGGAAGCATACTGCCGACAGCTGCTGAAAACCAATATCCATCTGGATAGTCTGGATGATTTTGTGCTGAAGGAGGAGCATCTCATCAGCAAATTCCATATTGTCTGTGTGTCGAAGAAGGATAAGGAGGAACTGATGGAACGGCTGGGAGCCCTTGAGGGCGTGTTTCCCATTTCCACGGCTTCTCAAAATATCGAGATTGCCGATACCCACTGGAGCAAGAAGGACGGGCTGGCCTGGCTGTGCGGCCGGCTGAAGATTGATGCCAGCCAGGTGCTGGCCATCGGCGACAGTGAGAATGATTACGAGCAGATTCGCTGGGCAGGGGTGGGCGTGGCGGTGAAAAACGCGTACCCCCGGGTGATCGGGGCGGCCGACGCCCTGGTGGCCTCCAATGAGGAGGACGGCGTGGCCCAGGCGCTGGAGCAGTTTCTGAATCTGTAGGTTTATTGTAGAAAGGATCTTAGTATATGGCGAAGAAAAATACGTATGATGCCAGCAGTATTTCCGTTCTGGAAGGGCTGGAGGCGGTGCGGAAGCGTCCGGGAATGTATATCGGAAGCGTATCCCGGAAGGGTCTGAACCACCTGATTTACGAAATTGTGGACAATGCGGTGGATGAGCATCTGGCGGGCTTCTGCGATCAGATTCAGGTGATTCTGGAGAAGGACGGTTCCTGTACGGTGAAGGACAACGGCCGGGGAATTCCGGTGGGGATGCACGAAAAGGGCATGTCCGCGGAGCGGCTGGTGTTTACCACCCTTCATGCGGGCGGAAAGTTTGACGATTCCGCTTACAAGACCAGCGGCGGCCTGCACGGCGTGGGTTCCTCCGTGGTCAACGCCCTGTCCACCTGGCTGGATGTAAAGGTGAGCCTGGCGGGGTATATTCACCATGACCGGTATGAGCGGGGCGTTCCGGTGGTGGAGCTGGAAAACGGGCTTCTTCCCACCATCGGCAGGACGAAGGAGACGGGAACCTGCATTTCCTTCCTTCCGGACCCGGAGATCTTTGAGAAGACCCGGTTTGCCGAGGCGGAGGTGAAAAGCCGCCTCCACGAGACTGCCTATCTGAATCCGAAGCTGACCATCCATTATGAGGACCGGCGGCTGGCGGAGCCGGAGATCATCGATTACCATGAGCCGGAGGGTATCGTGGGATTTGTCCGGGATCTGAATAAGAAAAAGGAAGTGCTCCATGAGCCGGTATATTTTTCCGGGGAGAGCGAGGGCATATCCGTGGAATGTGTGTTCCAGTATGTGAATGAATTTCACGAAAATGTGCTGGGCTTCTGCAACAATATCTACAATGCGGAGGGCGGCGCCCACCTCACCGGATTCAAGACCACTTTCACCACGGTGATGAACAATTACGCCAGGGAGCTGGGGGTTCTGAAGGAGAAGGACGACAATTTCACCGGCGCGGATATCAGAAACGGCATGACGGCGGTGATTTCCATCAAGCATCCGGATCCCCGGTTTGAGGGACAGACCAAAACGAAGCTGGACAACCAGGATGCTTCCCGGGCCACCAGCAAGGTGACGGGGGAGGAAATCGTCCTGTTTTTTGACCGGAACCTGGAAACCCTGAAAACGGTGCTGTCCTGCGCGGAAAAATCCGCGAAAATCCGGAAAACGGAGGAGAAGGCCAAGACCAATCTGCTGACGAAGCAGAAGTATTCCTTCGATTCCAACGGAAAACTGGCCAACTGTGAGAAGCGGGATCCCTCCGTCTGCGAAATCTTCATTGTGGAGGGAGACTCCGCCGGAGGCTCTGCCCGCATGGGCCGGGACCGGAGCTTTCAGGCCATTCTTCCCATCCGGGGAAAGATTCTCAACGTGGAGAAGGCCACCATCGACAAGGTGCTGGCCAACGCGGAGATCAAGGCCATGATCAATGCCTTCGGCTGCGGATTTTCCGAGGGCTACGGCAATGATTTCGATATCACCAAGCTGCGGTATGACAAGATTATCATCATGGCGGATGCGGATGTGGACGGCGCCCATATCTCCACCCTGCTTCTGACCCTGTTCTACCGGTTTATGCCGGAGCTGATCTACGAGGGGCATGTGTACATCGCCATGCCGCCCCTTTACAAGGCCATCCCGGCCAAGGGAAAGGAAGAGTATCTGTACGACGACAAGGCGCTGGAGAAGTACCGGAAGACCCACAAGGGCGCGTTTACCCTCCAGCGGTATAAAGGACTGGGAGAGATGGATGCCCAGCAGCTTTGGGAGACCACTCTGGATCCCAAAACCCGTTATCTGAAGCGGGTGGAGATTGAGGACGCCAGAATGGCTTCCGATGTGACGGAGGTGCTGATGGGAACGGAGGTTCCGCCCCGGAAGGCATTTATTTACCAGCACGCCCAGGACGCCCAGCTGGATGTCTAGGAACGATCCGGCGGCCGGGTTTTTTGACGAGGAACGGAGGAATTTATGGAAGAACAGATTATCCAGACCGACTACGCGGAGGTCATGCAGAAATCCTATATTGATTACGCCATGAGCGTCATCATTTCCAGGGCTCTTCCCGATGTGCGGGACGGACTGAAGCCGGTGCAGCGCAGAACCCTGTACGATATGTATGAGCTGGGGATCCGCTGGGACAGGCCGTTTCGCAAGAGCGCCCGTATCGTGGGCGACACCATGGGTAAATACCACCCCCACGGGGACAGTTCCATCTATGAGGCGCTGGTGGTGATGGCCCAGGATTTCAAGAAAGGCCAGGCGCTGGTGGAAGGCCACGGCAACTTCGGCTCCATCGAGGGAGACGGGGCGGCGGCCATGCGTTACACGGAGGCCCGGCTGCAGAAGATTACCCAGGAGGTGTATCTGGGGGATCTGGACAAGAACGTGGTGGACTTTATCCCCAACTTTGACGAGACGGAGAAAGAGCCGGCGGTGCTGCCGGTGCGGATTCCCAATCTGCTGTTAAACGGCGCGGACGGCATCGCCGTGGGTATGGCCACCAGCATCCCGCCCCACAATCTGGGAGAGATCGTGGACGCGGTGAAGGCTTATATGAAGAACAATGACATCACCGTGAAGGGGCTGATGCGGTATCTGAAGGGGCCGGATTTCCCCACCGGAGGCATCATCACCAACAAGGATGACCTGCTGAATATCTATGAGACGGGTACCGGAAAGATCCGGATCCGGGGAAAGGTGGAGGTGGAGAAGGGAAAAGGCGGCCGTCTTTTCCTGGTGATCACGGAGATTCCTTATCCCATGGTGGGGGCCAATATCGGAAAATTCCTCAACGATGTGGCTTCCCTGGTGGAGACCAGAAAGACCACGGATATCGTGGACATTTCCAACCAGTCCTCCAAGGAGGGCATCCGCATCGTGCTGGAGCTGAAGCGGGGAGCGGATGTGGAGCAGCTGAAAAACCTGCTGTACAAGAAGACCCGCCTGGAGGATACCTTCGGCGTCAATATGCTGGCGGTGGCCGACGGGCGGCCGGAAACCCTCAGCTTAAAGCAGGTGATCGAGCACCATGTGGATTTCCAGTTTGAGATCTGCACCAGAAAGTACCAGACGCTCCTTGACAAGGAGATGGAGAAAAAAGAGGTGCAGGAAGGTCTGATCAAAGCCTGCGACGTCATCGATCTGATCATTGAGATCCTCAGGGGCAGCAAAAGCCAGAAGCAGGTGAAGGACTGCCTGACGCTGGGAATCACCGAGGGGATCCGCTTCAAATCAAAGGCCAGCCAGCAGGCGGCCGGGAAACTTAAGTTTACCCAGCGGCAGGCCTCCGCGATCCTGGAAATGCGTCTGTACCGGCTGATCGGGCTGGAGATCGACGCGCTGATGAAGGAACACGAGACTACCCTGAAAAATATCGCCTTCTATCAGGATGTGCTGAACAATTACGATTCCATGGCGGATGTGATTATCCGGGATCTGGACCGGATCAAGAAGGAGTACGGAAGAAAACGCCGGACAGCCATCGAAAACGCCGAGGAGATCGTGTGGGAAGAGAAGAAGGTGGAGGAGATGGAGCTGTATTTCCTGATGGACCGGTTCGGGTACGCCAAGACCATCGACAAGGCCACCTATGAGCGGAACCGGGAGGCGGCGGACAGCGAATTCCGATACGGATTCTCCTGCATGAACACCGACAAGATCTGTATCTTCACCGACGCGGGACAGATGCACACCGTGAAGGTGCTGGACATTCCCTTTGGAAAATTCCGCGACAAGGGAACGCCCATCGATAATCTCAGCAACTACAGCAGCGCCAAAGAGCAGATGATCTATGTGGGAAGTATGGAGATGGTGAAAAATTCCCAGATGCTGTTTGTCACCCGTTCCGGCATGGTGAAACGGGTGGAGGGCAGCGAGTTCGACGTGGTAAAACGGACCATCGTCTCCACGAAGCTGTCCGACGGGGACGCGCTGATTCTGGCCGGTCCCTGCGACGCGCCGGATTCGGTGGTGCTGCAGAGCCGGGAGGGCTATTTCCTGAAATTCGCCAAGGAAGAGGTGCCGGTGCAGAAAAAAGCTGCCATGGGCGTGCGGGGTATCAAACTGTCCGGCCAGGACAGCCTGGAACACGCCTACCTGCTGGAGGCCAGAATGGACTACAGCATCACTTACAAAGAGAAAACCATTGTGCTCAACAGCAAGATCCGGATGGGAAAACGGGATACGAAGGGAACGAAGATCCGGGTGTAATGAACGGGAGGAGAGACGGCGATGGCAAAGATGATTACGGTGGACGCCAGAGGGGATCAGTGTCCGATCCCTGTGGTGAAAGCGAAACAGGCCCTGGGACAGCTGCCGGAGGGCGGGCTGGTGCGGGTGCTGGTGGACAATGAGATCGCGGTGCAGAACCTGACAAAGCTGGGGCGCCACCAGTCCATGGAAGTGCAGTCCCGGAAGCTGAAGGAGAAGGAGTTTGAGGTGGTCATCGCTTCCGACAAAGCTATGGTTCCCCAACCGGAGCCGGAAGCGGAGACCTGTATGCCGGACGCCAGAGGCGATACGGTGGTGGCTGTGGGAAGCGCTGTGATGGGAAGCGGTGACGACCAGCTGGGGGCGGTGCTGATGAAGGGATTTCTCTATGCCCTGTCCCAGATGGACCGGCTGCCGGATACCATCCTGTTTTACAACGGCGGGGCCAGGCTTACCACGGAGGGCTCCCAGTCTCTGGAGGATCTGAGAAATCTGGAGGCCCAGGGGGTGAAGATCCGTACCTGCGGCACCTGTCTGGATTTTTACCGGCTAAAGGAGAAACTGCAGGTGGGAGAGGTCACCAATATGTATGAGATCGCGGAGACCCTGGCGGCGGCAGGCAAGGTGATCCGCCCATGATCTATCTGGACAATGCGGCCACCACCCTAAAAAAACCGGAGACCGTGATCCGGGCGGTGGCGGAGGCCATGGGAACGCTGGGAAACAGTTCCCGGGGCGTTCACGGGGCGTCGCTGGCGGCGGCGCGGACGGTGTATCAGGCCAGGGAAGCCGCGGCCCGCATGTTCGGCTGTGCCGGGCCGGAGCGGGTGGTATTTGCCGGCAATGTGACGGAGGCGCTGAATATGGCCCTGGAGGGAATCTTCGCGCCGATGCTGGAGCGGCAGGAGGCGGTGCATCTGATTTCCACGGATCTGGAGCATAACTCGGTTCTGCGGCCCCTGTACCGGCTTCAGGATAGGGGAGCCCGGCTTTCCTTCGCGAAAGCGGATGAAAAAGGCAGGATTTCCTATGAGGAACTGGAGGGCCTGATCGGGCCGGACACCCGGGGAATCGTCTGCACCCATGCCTCCAACCTGACGGGAAATCTGCTGGATCTGGACCGGATTGGCGGGATTGCCCGCAGATGCGGGCTGTATCTGATTGTGGACGCCGCCCAGACGGCAGGGGTATTTCCCATTGATATGGAAGCCATGGGGATCGATGTGCTGTGCTTTACCGGGCACAAAAGCCTGATGGGGCCCCAGGGCACCGGCGGCCTGTGCGTGGGAGGGCGGGTGACCATCCGGCCCCTGAAGGTGGGCGGAAGCGGTGTCCATTCCTATGACCGGCACCATCCCGCAAGCCTGCCGGAGGCCCTGGAAGCGGGGACGGTAAACGCCCATGGAATCGCGGGGCTTCTGGAGGGGATTTCCTGGATCTTTGATACCGGAATGGAAAAGATCCGGGAAAAGGAAATGGAGCTGGCCTTCCAATTTTATGAAGGAATCCGTCAAATTCCCGGAATCACCGTGTACGGGGACTGGGGAACCTGCCAGCGGGCGCCCATCGTCACGGTGAATCTGGAAGGAATGGACGCGGGAGAGCTGGCGGATGTTCTGTGGACGGATTATGAAATCGCCGTCCGGGCAGGCGCCCACTGCGCGCCCCGGATGCACCGGGCGCTGGGGACGGAAGAGACCGGCGCGGTCCGGTTCAGCTTTTCCGTGTTCAATACGGCGCAGGAGACTGCCGCCGCCATCCGGGCCCTGAAGGAAATCGCGGGGACACCCGGGGAATGAGGAAAGAATTGTGCGGGAAAAGACACTGAAATTCGTTGTAACTTTTAAAAATACGGCAGGGGCTCTGGGAATGGAAAAGTTCTGCATGGAGCGGCGGCTGCCGGGCAGACTGATTCCGGTTCCCCGGCAGATTTCTGCCGGCTGCGGGATGGCCTGGTGCGCGCCCTGGGAGGAGAAGGAGCTTCTTGGGGAGGCGCTGTCCAGATTCGCCGGACAGGTGCAGGAGCAGCATAAGCTGTGGCTGTGAGGGTACTGCCGGAAATCAGACAGGAGGTGGACGGGATGAATCAGACGACGGTGATTGTGCGGGGCGGAGGAGATCTGGCCACGGGGACCATTTACCGGCTTTTCCGGTGCGGTTACCCGGTGCTGGTGCTGGAGACGGCGGATCCTTCGGCCATCCGCAGGGAAGCGGCTTTCTGCGAGGCGGCCCGCCTGGGGGAAAAGACGGTGGAAGGGATTGTCTGTGAGCGGATCCTGGAGCCGGAGGCCTGCGCCGGGATCTGGCGGCGGGGAAGGATTCCTCTTCTGGTGGATGAGCGGGCCAGGGCGGTGGAGGTTCTGAAACCGCAGGTGGTGGTGGATGCCATCCTGGCCAAAAAGAATCTGGGAACCCGGCGGGATATGGCTCCCCTTACCATTGGTCTGGGACCCGGTTTTACGGCGGGGCTGGATGTGGACTGCGTCATCGAAACCATGCGGGGACACCGGCTGGGCCGGGTTCTGCTGGAAGGAGCGGCCATTCCCAACACCGGAGTCCCCGGCATGATCGGCGGATACGGAAAGGAGCGGGTGATCCATGCACCGGCTTCCGGTGTTATCCGCAATCAGGCGTCCATCGGGGACTGGGTGGAGCAGGGACAGGAGATCGCCCGGATCGGACAGGCTCCGGTGCCGGCTTCCATCACCGGGGTACTCCGGGGAATCATCCGGGACGGCTATCAGGTAAAAGAGGGCCTGAAGATCGCGGACATCGATCCCAGGGCCGGTGAGCGGGAAAACTGCTTTACCATTTCCGACAAGGCCCGCTGCATCGCCGGCGGGGTGCTGGAGGCGGTGGTTTCCTGGGAAAACGGGATGTGGAGGCCTGAAAAATGAGGTATTGGAAACCGGATCATGGACAGGGAGAACGGATCCTGGAGCTGTTTCCCCAATTTATGGGGGGACGCCATGTGGTCAGCGTGACGGGGGCGGGAGGGAAAACCAGCCTGATCTGGCGGCTGGCGGAGGAGCTGCGGGAGACTGGAAGACGCGTGATCGTCACCACCACCACCCATATGGCCTGGGAGGACGGAAGAGACTGGGTGGAGGCCAGGACGGAAAACGGCAGGCTTGCCGGGGAAACGCTGGAGCAGATAGGCGGCCTCCTTGCCAGGAACCGCTGTGTGTTCACCGGCAGGCGCGCCGGGGAAAAGATCGCCGGAGTGCTGCCTGAGGATGGAGACTGCCGGTGGGTGGAGCAGCTTTCGGCCCTGGCGGATGTGGTGCTGGTGGAGGCGGACGGCTCCCGCCGCCATCCGGTGAAGGTTCCGGCTCCCTGGGAACCGGTGATTCCGCCCTGTACCACCCTGGTGGCGGCGGTGGCGGGGCTCTCCTGTCTGGGACAGAGCCCGCAGGCCTGCTGCCACCGGGCCGAACTGTGGCGGCAGGCCTCCGAAAGCATCAAAGCCGGGGATCTGGCGGCCCTGGCGGCGGATGGCGGCGGTATGCGAAAAGGGGTGCTGCCGGGGATGGATTATGTGGTGATTTTCAACCAGGCGGACGGAGAGGCGCAGGTACAGGCGGGACTTACGGCGGCCGCGATGCTGGCGCGGGACGGGACAAAAGCGGCGGTTGTGCGCCTTTGGGACCGGGTGGGAGCCATCCTTTTGGCGGCCGGGCGAAGCAGCCGGTTCGGGGAAAACAAGCTGCTCTACCCGGTGGAGCAGACACCCATGGCAGAACGGGCCATGGAACTGCTTACGCGGCTTCCGGTATGGAAGCGGGTGGCGGTGACCGGCTATGAGGAGGTGGCGGCCATGGCTGCCCAAAGAGGAATCCTTCCGGTGATCAATTCCCATCCGGAGGAGGGCATTTCCAGAAGCCTTCAGATGGGGATGCAGGCCCTTCCGGAAGCGGATGGCTGGCTGTTTCTGGTGGCGGACCAGCCCTGGCTTCGGGCGGAGAGCGTCAGCCGCCTGATTTGGCGCTGGCAGCAGAGCCCCCGGAATCTGGCGGCCCTGTGCAGCGGCGGCCAGATCGGAAATCCGGTGATTTTCTCCTCCGCCTACGCTTCCCGGCTGCTGTCTCTTTCCGGAGATAAGGGCGGCAAAATAATTCTCCGGAACCATCTGGAGGATACCGTTTTGGTGGAGACGGAGGCCTGTCAGCTGCGGGATCTGGATGTCAGGGAGGGAAAACCCTGAGAAAAAGGTGCTTTAAGGCTTGCATTTTCCTGTACAGAGTGATATGATTACTACGATAATATGTTACTAGTTAATAAGAGTGGGCGCGAGTCCACTCTTATTTTACGCGATACACCCGGAGGGTGACCGCCGTGCTTGCACGAGCGGGTCTCCGACGGGTAACGGTCATCGAGCGGCAATGCCGCGAGATGAGCGAGATATCGCTGGGATCGGACAGGGGAAAGAAATTTTTCCTGTCCGATATCAAAGGCAGAAGGAAAGGACGGTGAAGGTGTGAGCAGAAAGGAGATATACGAACAGAAAGCGGAAGCTCTGGCGCAGCCCATTGTGGAGTCACGTGGATATGAGCTGGTGGATGTGGAGTATGTAAAGGAAGCGGGTACCTGGTATCTGCGGCTGTATATCGATAAGGAAGGCGGTATCACCATCAATGATTGCGAGGAGGTAAGCCGCCTGTTTGGCGACAGGCTGGACGAGGAGGATTTTATCGAGGACGCTTATGTGATGGAGGTCAGCTCTCCGGGCCTGGACAGACCGCTGAAAAAGGAGAAGGACTATGTGAGAAGCATGGGGAAAAAGGTGGAGATCAGAACCTACCGTCCTGTGGAAAAGCAGAAAGAATTCTGCGGTATTCTCAGCGCATATGATGATAACAGTGTGACGATTACACTGGAAGAAGGGCAGAGCATGGTATTCCAGAAGGCGGATATCGCTCTGATTCGTCTCGCTTTTGAGTTTTAAGGAGGAATAAGAAAAAATGAACACAGAGTTACTGGAGGCATTGAATATTCTGGAGAAGGAAAAGAACATCAGCAAGGAAGTTCTGCTGGAGGCCATCGAGCAGTCCCTGATCCAGGCCTGTAAGAACCATTTCGGTAAGGCTGACAATGTGAAGGTGAACATTAACCCGGAAACCTGCGATTTCGGCGTGTACGCGGAGAAAACGGTGGTGGAGACCGTGGAGGATCCCGTGATGGAGATCAGCCTGGCCAACGCCAGAATGATCGATTCCAAATACGAGCTGGGAGATGTGGTGAATGTGGAGATCCATTCCAGAGAGTTTGGAAGAATCGCCACCCAGAACGCCAAGAACGTGATTCTGCAGAAGATCCGTGAGGAAGAGCGGAAGGTTCTGTACGATGAATATTATAAGAAGGAAAAGGATATCGTCACCGGCGTGGTGCAGCGGTATCTGGGAAGAAATGTCAGCATCAACCTGGGCAAGGTGGATGCGATCCTCAATGAAAACGAGCAGGTAAAAGGCGAGGTATTCCGTCCCACAGAGCGGATCAAGGTCTATGTGCTGGAAGTAAAGGATACCCCCAAAGGACCCAAGATCCTGGTGTCCAGAACCCATCCGGAGCTGGTGAAACGCCTGTTTGAGGCGGAGGTGACCGAGGTGCGGGACGGCATTGTGGAGATCAAGAGCATCGCCAGAGAGGCCGGTTCCAGAACAAAGATCGCCGTATGGTCCAACGATCCGGATGTGGACGCGGTGGGGGCCTGCGTGGGTATGAACGGCGCCCGTGTAGGCGCGGTGGTTTCCGAGCTGCGGGGCGAGAAGATCGATATCATCAACTGGGATGAAAACCCGGCGCTCCTCATTGAAAATGCCCTGAGCCCGGCCAAGGTGGTTTCCGTTCTGGCGGATCCCGACGAGAAGACGGCGCTGGTGATTGTGCCGGATTATCAGCTTTCCCTGGCCATCGGAAAAGAAGGACAGAACGCCCGTCTGGCGGCCCGCCTGACCGGATACAAGATCGATATCAAGAGCGAGACCCAGGCAAGAGAGGCCGGCGACTTCGAGTATTACCAGGACGAGGAAGGCTATGACGACGAGCCCTACGGGGAGGAGAGCTATGAAGATGCTTCCGCCCTGGAGGACGCTTACGGAGAGGACGCCTACGCGGAGGATCCGGAGAGCGGTGATGAGATTTCCGGACAGATGGAGGAAACCATTGACCCGGAGAATGAAAATTAAGCGGCAGGACAGAATATGGGCAGTGTGAAAAAAATACCGCTGCGCAAGTGCATCGGCTGCGGCGAAATGAAGAATAAAAAAGAAATGATGCGGGTGATCCGGACGCCGGAGAACCAGGTGACGCTGGACGTCACCGGAAAGAAAAACGGACGGGGCGCCTACCTGTGCTTTTCCAGGGACTGCCTCGCGAAAGCCATGAAGAACCGTGGCCTGGAGCGGTCGCTGAAAATCGCGGTGGGGCAGGACGTGTTTGAAAGCCTTGAAAGGGAGCTGGATGCCATTGAATCAAAATCATAAAGTGCTATCACTGATCGGTCTTTCCATGAAAGCCGGAAAGGTGGAGAGCGGCGGATTCTGCACGGAGAAGGCTGTCAAAAGCGGCAGCGCGCGCCTGGTGATTATTTCCAGCGAGGCGTCGGAAAACACCAGGAAGAAGTTCGCTGATATGTGTGAGTACCGGAAGATTCCCTGGTATGTGTTCGGAGAAAAGGAAGAGCTGGGGCACGCCATGGGAAAAGAGTTCCGGGCGACGCTGGCGATTACGGATGAGAACCTTGCAGCTGCGATTAAGGCGCAGCTGGGACTGTGAAAGCAGCCATTGGCGTGAGGACAGAAAGGTTGGTGGTAGCATGTCGAAACTGAGGATCTATGAGATCGCGCAGGAACTGCATAAAACGAATAAAGAGGTATTAGATTATTTGAAGGAGAAAAACATCGAAGTAAAAAGTCATATGAGTACATTAGAAGAAAAAGATGAAAAAATGGTAAGGGAAGCTTTCGCTTCCAAAAAAGAGGAGAACGCCGCGGCTAAACCGTCGGAGCGTCCGAAGAAAAAATCAAATCTGATTCAGGTATTCCGTCCGCAGAATGCCATGACCCAGGAGGGCAAGAATTTCCGCCGTCCCCAGAAGGGACAGCGTCCGGCCCAGGGACAGGGACGTCCGCAGACCGCTTCCAGAGGAGAAGCTGCCGGAGCCAGAAATCAGGAGAGCGGCGCTGCTGCTGAGATGAAAGCGCAGAGCTCCCAGGCAAGGAGACCGCAGGGCGGCCAGACAGAGAGAAATCAGAATGGCAGCCAGCAGCGCCAGAACCGTCCCGAAGGCGGCCGCCGGTTTGGCGACAGACCGGACAGACAGGGACAGGAAAACCGCAGAAATGATTCCCAGAGAGGCCAGGAGGGCCGCAGAACAGACGGGGACAGAAACTTCAACGGCCGCAGAGGCGACCAGAACCGTTCCGGCCAGCAGCGCCAGAACCGTCCCGAGGGAAATCGCCGGTTCGGCGACAGAAACGGCACGGAAGGCCGCCGGTTCGATTCCGACAGAGGCGGCATGAACCGCGATGGCCGGGACAGAGACGGAAGAGAGAGAGACAACAGAAGAACTTCCGAGAGAAGAGACAATCGTTCCTCTTCCATGGAAGCCATGGATCTGGGACTGAAGAAACCGGCCAGAGACGGCAGAAGCCGGGAAAAGGATAAGGAAAAAGAGCGGGAGCGCGAGGAGAAGAAGACCCAGGACAGAAGAGGAGGCCAGGGCGGCAACCGTCCCAATCAGGGCCGCCGTCCCAACCAGAGACTTCCGAAAGCGCTTCAGAAGCCGGCACGTCCCCAGCCGAAGGAGGAAAAGAAGGAAGAAATCAAGGAGATTGTTCTTCCCGAGAAGATGACCATCCGGGAGCTGGCGGACAAGATGAAGATGCAGCCGTCCGTGATCATCAAAAAGCTGTTCATGCAGGGCGTCATGGCCACGGTGAATCAGGAAATCGACTTTGAGAAGGCCCAGGAAATTGCCCTGGAGTTCAATATTATCGCGGAGCAGGAGGAAAAGGTGGATGTGATCGCCGAACTCCTGAAGGAAGAGGAGGAGGATACCTCCACCATGGTTTCCAGACCGCCGGTTGTCTGCGTTATGGGACACGTAGACCATGGAAAAACCTCTCTGCTGGATGCCATCCGCAAGACCAATGTCACCGACAAGGAGGCAGGCGGAATCACCCAGCATATCGGCGCCTATGTGGTTTCCATCAAGGGTCAGAGAATCACCTTCCTGGATACCCCGGGCCATGAGGCGTTCACCGCCATGCGTATGCGCGGAGCCAACGCCACGGATATCGCGGTGCTGGTGGTGGCCGCGGACGACGGCGTGATGCCGCAGACCATCGAGGCCATCAACCATGCCAAGGCTGCCAATGTGGAAATCATTGTGGCCATCAACAAGATCGACAAGCCGGGCGCCAACATCGACCGGGTAAAACAGGAGCTGTCCGAGTATGAGCTGATTCCCGAGGACTGGGGCGGAAGCACGGTGTTCGTGCCCGTATCTGCCAAGACCCATGAAGGAATCGAGGATCTGCTGGAAATGATCCTGCTGACCTCCGAGGTGGCTGAGCTGAAAGCGAATCCCAACCGCCGGGCAAGAGGTCTGGTCATCGAGGCCCAGCTGGATAAAGGAAAAGGACCGGTTGCCACCATTCTGGTACAGAAGGGAACCCTGCATGTGGGTGATTTCATCGCCGCGGGCGCTTCCTCCGGAAAGGTGAGAGCCATGATGGATGACAAGGGACGCCGGGTGAAAGAGGCAGGACCCTCCACTCCCGTGGAGATTCTGGGACTTTCCGACGTGCCCAACGCGGGCGAGATTCTGGTGGCGACGGAAAACGACAAGGAGGCAAAGCATTTCGCGGCCACCTTCATTTCCGAGAACAAGAACCGCCTGCTGGAGGAGACAAAGACAAAGATGTCCCTGGACGATCTGTTCAACCAGATCCAGGAAGGCAATCTGAAGGAACTGAATATTGTGGTAAAAGCGGATGTACAGGGATCTGTGGAGGCAGTAAAGCAGAGTCTTGTGAAGCTGTCCAACGAAGAAGTGGTGGTGAAGATCATTCACGGAGGCGTGGGCGCCATCAACGAGTCCGACGTGACACTGGCTTCCGCTTCCAACGCCATCATCATCGGCTTCAACGTGCGGCCTGACGCCACGGCGAAGGCCATTGCCGAGCAGGAGGGCGTGGATCTGAGACTGTACAGGGTAATCTACCAGGCCATCGAGGATGTGGAGGCCGCCATGAAGGGTATGCTGGATCCGGTATTTGAGGAGAAGGTTATCGGACACGCGGAGGTGCGCCAGACCTTCAAGGCTTCCGGTGTGGGAACCATCGCGGGCTGCTACATTCTGGACGGTATGTTCCAGAGAGGCTGCTCCGCCCGCATCACCAGAGAGGGCGCTCAGATCTTCGACGGTCCGCTGGCATCTCTGAAACGGTTCAAGGACGACGTGAAGGAAGTGAAGGCCGGCTACGAGTGTGGTCTGGTATTTGAAGGCTTCAACGACATCCAGGAGCTGGATCAGGTGGAGGCTTATACCATGGTAGAGGTCCCCAGATAAGCAGAAGGGAATAAAAATGAGAAAAAACAGCATTAAGAATACAAGAATCAACGGTGAGGTTTTAAAAGAGCTTAGCCTGATTATCCGGGAGGAAATCAAGGATCCCAGGATCCATATGATGACATCCGTGACAGCAGTGGAAGTGGCTCCGGACCTGAAAACCTGCAAGGCCTATATCAGCGTTCTGGGAGACGACAAGGAAAAGAGCGACACCATTGCCGGGCTGCGCAGCGCCGAGGGATATATTCGAAGGCTGCTGGCAAAAAGACTGAATCTCAGGAATACGCCGGAGATTCAGTTCCGCCTGGATGAATCCATTGAATACGGGATTCATATGTCGAAGGTGATCCGGGAAGTAAATCAGGAAATCTCGGAAAGCGAGGGGGAAGATGAATAACATTGCATCCATACTTGAGGGTGTAAGAAGCGTGGCCATCGCCGGACATACCCGTCCGGACGGTGACTGCGTGGGCTCCTGTATGGGCATGTACCTGTATCTGAAGGAGAATTATCCGGAAATTCAGGCGGATGTCTATCTGGAGGAGCCGCGGGATGTATTTTCTTATATAGAAGATATCGGCCGTGTCCATACCAGCTGGCCGGAAGGAAAAGCCTACGATCTGTTTCTGCTGTTCGACGTAAGCAGCAGGGAACGGATCGGCGTGGCCGCCCAGGGACTGGAGACGGCAAAAAATACGGTCTGCATCGATCACCATGTGACCAACAGCGGCATTGCCCGCATCAATCACATCTGTCCGGAGGCCAGCTCCACCTGCGAGGTGCTCTATGAGCTTCTGGAGGATACGCGGATCGGGAAAGCCTGCGCGGAGGCGCTTTATACGGGAATCATTCATGACACCGGCGTGTTTCAGTACAGCTGCACCGGTGAGCGGACCATGCAGATCGGCGGACGGCTGATTGCCAAGGGAATTCCCTTTGACCAGATTATTCAGGATTCTTTCTATACGAAAACGTATGTGCAGAATCAGATTCTGGGAAGGACCATCATGGAGAGCATTATGCTGCTGGACGGCCAGTGCATTGTGGGTTATCTGAAACAGAAGGATCTGAAGTTTTACGGGGTGACGCCCGCGGATCTGGACGGCATCGTCAATCAGCTGCGGATTACCCGGGGCGTGGAGGTGGCGATTTTCCTCTACGAGACGGGCGTGCAGGAGTATAAGGTCAGCATGCGTTCCAACGGGAAAGTGGATGTGGCCGCCATCGCCCTGTTTTTCGGAGGCGGAGGCCACACAAGAGCGGCCGGATGTACCATGCAGGGATCGGTGCACGATGTGATCAACGCGCTGACGGAACCCATTGAAAAACAGCTTCGGGAGTGAGAAGATGGAGTATAACGGCATAATCAACATATATAAAGAAGCAGGGTACACCTCTCATGATGTGGTGGCAAAGCTTCGTGGAATACTTCACCAGAAGAAAATCGGCCATACCGGCACGCTGGATCCGGACGCGGAGGGCGTGCTGCCGGTATGTCTGGGCAAGGCCACAAAACTGTGCGGCATGCTGTCGGATCACGAAAAGGAGTATGAGGCAGTGCTGCTTCTGGGGAAAGATACGGATACCCAGGATGCCGGAGGCAGGGTGCTGGCGGAAAAACCGGTGGAGGTATCCGAGGAGGAGATCCGCCGGTGCGCCGCTTCCTTTGTGGGGGAGCAGCTTCAGGTTCCGCCCATGTATTCCGCCCGCAAGGTGAACGGAAAGCGGCTCTATGAGCTGGCAAGAGAAGGCCAGGTGGTGGAGCGCAAACCGGGAAAGGTGCATTTCTATCAGGTGGAAATCCTTTCCATCCAGCTTCCCCGGGTGAAGCTTCGCATCCGCTGCTCCGCAGGCACCTATATCCGCACGCTCTGCCACGATATGGGAGAAAAACTGGGCTGCGGCGGGTGTATGGAGCATCTTCTGAGAACCCGGGTGGAGCGTTTCGGGGTTCTGGACGCCAGAAAGCTGAGCCAGGTTCAGATGTACGCGGACCATGGAAAAGTCCAGCTGCTGATCCTTCCGACGGACAGGATGTTTGAGGAGTACGCAGCGGTAAAGACCCGGGAGAAGGGAGACCGGCTGGTACATAACGGGAATCCCTTCCCGACGGATCTGGCTGAGGAGGCCGCAGAGGCCGCGGAAGGTCGGTTCCGGGTCTATGACAGCCAGGATATCTTCGTGGGAATCTTTTCTCTGGAGGATGGTCTGTTCCGGCCGGTGAAGATGTTCCTTTGAGGCGGCAGGTCTGGCCGGCGCCAGACGTGTGCCCCGGCACACAGCGCCGCCGGATGGGCATGTCTGCCCAACCCGCTGCCCGCGGAAATAAATGGGGAAGAGAGAGAATATGAGATATATCAGAAATACGCTGGATTTTCAGCTGGAAGGCCGCAGTGCGGTAACGCTGGGAAAGTTTGACGGGCTGCACCGGGGACATGAAAAGCTGATCCGCCGGGTGCTCCGGCTGAAGGAGAAGGGTTTTGAAACGGTGGTTTTTACTTTTGATGTATCCCCTCTGGTAAAACTGGGGAACAGGATCCGCCGGACCATTCTCACCAATGAGGAGCGGGCGGGGATTCTTGAGGAGCAGGGACTGGACTGTCTGATCGAGTGCCCTTTTATTCCGGAGGTGATCCGGATGGAGCCGGAGGACTTTATCCGGGAGGTGCTGGCTGTACAGCTTCGGGCCGCCTGGGTGATCGTAGGACCGGATTTCCGCTTCGGCCATGACCGGAAAGGAGATGTGCGGCTTCTGGAAGAAATGGGAAAACAGTACGGTTTTCAGGTGGAGGTTCTTGAAAAAGAGACTATGGAAGGACGTGCCATCAGCAGTACCTGGATCAGGGAAAGTCTTCGGGAGGGAAACATGGAGCGGGTCAATGAACTGCTGGGTTATCCGTATTTTGTCCGGAAAGAAGTGGTTCACGGGCGGCAGCTGGGAAGGACCCTGGGAATGCCCACCATCAATCAGATTCCCGAGGACGGAAAGCTTCTTCCGCCTTTTGGCGTGTACGCCTCCCGGACCACTGTGGGAGGGGAGACCTACTTTGGAATTTCCAATGTAGGGGTGAAGCCCACCGTGGAGGTTCCCTTCGCCGGCGTGGAGACGTATCTGTTCGGATGCAGCCGAGATCTGTACGGGCTGGAGGCCTGTGTGGAGTTTTACCATTTTGTGCGTCCGGAATGCAAGTTTGATTCTGTGGAGGAACTGAGAGAGCAGATCCGGCGGGATGCCCGTACCGGTGAGGCATATTTTCAGAAAGAGTGAAAACATGGAAATTCTTATGACATTGGTAGGAGGACTGGGCTTCTTTCTTTATGGAATGAAGATGATGAGTGAAGGACTGCAGAAAGCTGCCGGACCCAAAATGCGCAGTATCCTGGAAATGTTTACCAGGAACCGCGTAGTGGGGGTACTGGTGGGAACTTTCTTCACTGCTTTGATCCAGTCGTCCAATGCCGCCACAGTGATGATCGTCAGTTTTGTGAATTCGGGTCTGATGCAGCTGGGACAGACGGCAGGGATTCTCATGGGAGCCAATATCGGCGGTACGGTTACCGGCCAGCTGATTGCTTTTGATCTGGCCAGTATCGCTCCTCTCTTCGTTATGGCAGGAGTACTTATGGTGGTATTTGCGAACAGGCATCCTTCGGCGGGGCGTCTGGGAGAGGTGATTCTGGGCTTTGGAATCCTGTTTGTGGGAATCTCCTGGATTTCCCAGGGCCTGGTAGAAATTCAGCAGATGCCGGAGGCCAGCTGGATTTTCAGAATTCCGGCCAATCCGCTGACGGCATTTCTGACCGGATGGATCGTCACCGGCGTGCTTCAGAGTGGTTCCGCCACAGCGGGAATCGTAGTACTTCTGGCCAGAGAAGGCGTGCTGGATATTCAGGTCTGTCTCTTCCTGATGATGGGATGCAATATGGGATGTACCATGTCGGCAGTTCTCGCCTCCATTGGAAGAAAAAAGGATGCCAAACGGACAGCCCTTGTAAACGTTCTGTTCTGCGCGGCAGGTTCTCTGATCTGGGCGGTGGTTTTCCTGACCGTGGGCGGGCCGCTGACTGATCTTCTGATGAGGATTTCCGGGAATGAGGCCGGCCGTATGATGGCGAATGCCAATACCATGATTATGGCGGGTCAGACGATACTACTCCTTCCGTTTTCCGGATGGCTGGTGAAAGCCGCCGGACGGCTGGTGCCGGGAAAAGATGGAAAAGAGAAGGAATTTCAGCTGGAATACATAGGAGGCCGTTCCGTATTTTCTCCCACCACGGCGGTGCTGCAGGCGGTGCGGGAACTGGAACGCATGGGCAGCATGGCATCCACCAATCTGACCAGGGCCATGAATACTCTGGCCACCCGGGACAGAAAAGATCTGGAACAGGTCCGGCAGGTGGAAAAGCATATTGATTTCCTTAATCAGAGTATTACCCATTATCTGGTTAATCTGAACCAGTCCACCCTCCCCATCGACGACGCAAAAAGCATCGGGGGCCTTTTCCATGTGGTCAACGACATCGAGCGGATCGGGGATTACGCGGTGAATGTAGCCAACGCCTCTGAGATTCTGATGGACAGGAATCTCAATTTCAGCCGGGAAGGTGAACGTGATCTGGCGCATATGCTGGACATGGTTATCAAGATTCTGACCTATTCCATTCAGATGTTTTCACAGAATGACCGGCAGCATATGGAAGAAATTCTGGCGCTGGAGGAGGCCATCGACAGGGAAGAAAGAGTGGTGCAGCAGCGGCATGTGGAAAGGCTTACCCAGAATCTGTGTTCTCCGGAGACCGGCATGCTGTTTTCCGATATTGTCTCCGGCCTGGAGCGGGTGGCAGATCATGCCACCAATATAGCCTTTTCCATTCTGGAGGAGGAACCGGGAGAGTGGGCGCGCCGGTGATGGAAAACGGAAAATTTCGCATCAGTATTTCTGCAAAAAACAGTTTACATACCCGGAGGTGTATGCTATACTAAGCGGGTATGAATCAGCCCATATTCAGAAACCGGAGACTCCGACCGTTTCTTAATATGCGGCGGTTAAAGAGTATAAGGAGGAAAAACACATGATTTCAAAGGAAAAGAAGCAGGCGATCATGGCAGAGTATGCCAGATGTGAGGGAGACACCGGTTCACCGGAGGTTCAGGTAGCGGTTCTGACCGCGAGAATCCAGGAGCTCACTGAGCATCTGAAAGTTCATCACAAAGATCACCACTCCAGAAGAGGTCTTCTGAAGATGGTAGGTCAGAGAAGAGGACTGCTGGCATATCTGAAGAAGACGGATATCGAGAGATATCGTGCGCTGATTGAGAAGCTGGGTCTGAGAAAGTAAGGATCGTATGTGAGGGGTGGAAGGAATTCCGCCCCTTTCTATCCTGCCCCCAAACGGATCCGGCTGATGCGTCCTGCGACGGCAGTTTTCGGAGATTGACACCGGGACCACTGAAAAGTTCACTGCGTGTGGAGCGGATTTTTCAGTGTTTCGGGGGATTTCCGATGGCGGGCCGGTTCCGGAATATTTAGAAAAGGAGAGTAGAGCTATGTACAAAAGTTATTCCATGGAACTGGCAGGCAGAACCCTGACAGTTGATATTGACCGTGTGGCAAAACAGGCCAACGGCGCCGCGTTCATGCACTATGGCGATACGGTGGTTCTGTCCACCGCCACTGCCTCCGACAAGCCCCGGGAGGGAATCGATTTCTTCCCCCTGAGCGTGGAGTATGAGGAGAAGATGTACGCTGTGGGAAAGATCCCCGGCGGATTCAATAAGAGAGAGGGAAAAGCCAGCGAGCACGCGATCCTCACTTCCCGTGTGATTGACCGTCCCATGCGCCCGCTGTTTCCCAAGGATTACCGCAACGATGTGACCCTGAACAACATGGTGATGTCTGTGGATCCCCAGTGCAACCCGGAAGTGGTGGCCATGCTGGGTTCCGCCATCGCCACCTGCATCTCCGACATTCCCTTTGACGGTCCCTGCGCGGCCACCCAGATGGGAATGATTGACGGCGAGCTGATCGTGAACCCCACGCTGGATCAGAAAGCGGTTTCTGATCTGAGCCTGACGGTGGCTTCCACCCGGGAAAAGGTAATCATGATTGAGGCAGGCGCCAATGAGATTCCGGAGGCCAGGATGATCGAGGCCATCTACAAGGCTCATGAGGTGAACCAGGAGATCATCGCTTTCATCGACAAGATTGTGGCAGACTGCGGCAAGCCCAAACATTCCTATGAGTCCTGCGCAGTTCCGGAGGAGCTTTTTGAGGAGATCAAAAAGATCGTGACTCCTGAGGAGATGGAGACGGCCGTATTCACCGATGACAAGCAGACCAGAGAGGAGAATATCCGTCAGATTACCGCCAGACTGGAGGAGGCTTTTGCCGGCAACGAAGAGTGGCTGGCCGTTCTGGGTGAGGCTGTTTACCAGTATCAGAAGAAAACCGTCCGCAAGATGATCCTGAAGGATCACAAGCGTCCGGACGGCCGCGAGATCCGTCAGATCCGTCCGCTGGCCGCGGAAGTGGACATCGTTCCCCGGGTACACGGTTCTGCCATGTTCACCAGAGGACAGACCCAGATCTGTACCGTGACCACGCTGGGACCGCTGTCTGAGGCCCAGAGACTGGACGGACTGGATGAGAATGAGACTTCCAAACGGTATATGCACCACTACAACTTCCCCTCCTACTCTGTGGGAGAGACCAAGCCCAGCCGCGGACCGGGAAGACGTGAGATCGGTCATGGCGCCCTGGCAGAGAGAGCGCTGGTTCCCGTACTGCCCTCTGAGGAGGAGTTCCCCTACGCGATCCGGACCGTATCCGAGACCTTTGAGTCCAACGGATCCACCTCTCAGGCCAGCATCTGCGCTTCTACCATGTCTCTGATGGCGGCAGGCGTGCCCATCAGGAAACCGGTGGCAGGTATTTCCTGCGGACTGGTGACGGGAGATTCCGACGATGATTACATCGTTCTCACGGACATCCAGGGCCTGGAGGACTTCTTTGGAGATATGGATTTCAAGGTGGCGGGAACCCATGACGGCATCACGGCCATCCAGATGGACATTAAGATCCATGGCCTGACGAGACCCATCGTGGAGGAGGCCATTGCCAGAACGAAAGAAGCCAGAGAGTATATCCTGACCGAAGTGATGGAGAAGTGCATCGCCCAGCCCCGTCCGCATGTCAGTGAGCTGGCGCCCAAGATTATTCAGATCACCATTGATCCGGAGAAGATCGGAGAAGTGGTGGGACAGCGTGGAAAAACCATCAATGCCATCATTGAGGAGACAGGCGTGAAGATCGATATTACCGATGACGGCGCTGTTTCCATCTGCGGTACGGATCAGGCAATGATGGATAAGGCGCTGAATTATGTGAAAACCATCGTTACCGATTTTGAGGCCGGTCAGATCCTTACCGGTAAAGTGGTAAGTATTAAGGAATTCGGCGCTTTTGTGGAGTTTGCGCCCGGCAAAGAAGGAATGGTGCATATCTCCAAAATCGCTAAGGAAAGAATCAACCGGGTAGAAGATGTGCTGACCCTGGGAGATATTGTGAAGGTTGTCTGCCTTGGAAAAGATAAAATGGGAAGAATGAGCTTCAGCATCAAGGACGTTCCGGCAGATAAGAGATAAGACGGCGGCGGCCCGGAATTTCCGGGCCGTCTGCTTTTTCGGAAAGACGCGCGGTATGACATGCAGAGAGGATGGATCATGAGATATCATAATATAACCAAGGACGATATGCTGAACGGAGACGGGCTGCGGGTGGTACTGTGGACCGCAGGCTGCAGTCACGGCTGTAAAGGCTGCCAGAATCCCATCACCTGGGATCCGGACGGGGGACTTCCCTTTGATGAGGAGGCACGCCGGGAAATTTTTGAGGAGCTGGAAAAAACGTATGTGGACGGCATTACCTTCAGCGGCGGGGACCCTCTGCACGAGAGAAATGTGGATGGGGTCACAGCGCTTGCAGAAGAGATCCGGCGGAAATATCCGGACAAGACCATCTGGCTTTACACCGGTTATCTCTGGGAGGAAATCAGCGGACTCCGGATTGTCCGCAGCCTGGATGTACTGGTGGACGGTCCTTTTGATCTGGAAACCAGGGATGTGACACTGAAATGGAAAGGAAGTCCCAATCAGCGGGTGATTGATGTCCCCCGTACCCTGAAAAAGGGAAGTGTGGTACTGTATGCCTGATAAAAAGCAAGGAGCAGAGAAGATGAAGAGAATTGCAAAGTTTTACAAAGTAAGCAGGGAACAGTTTTTTGATGGCTGGAGAGATACCTTCGGACCGGAAAACGGGGAACGCCTGGAACAGATTTACAATGAGATCCGGCTGCCTGTACGGGCCACTGCCGGGAGCGCCGGTTATGATTTTTTTACTCCCGTGGATGTGACGCTGAAACCGGGAGAGACGATCAAGATTCCCACCGGGATCCGCGTTTCCATGGAAGAAAACTGGGTGCTTCATTTGTATCCCAGAAGCGGACTGGGCTTCAAGTACCGGCTGCAGCTGAACAATACAGTAGGTATCATTGACAGTGATTATTTCCATTCCGACAATGAAGGCCATATCTTTGCCAAAATCACCAACGACAGCCGGGAGGGAAAGACGGTAGAACTGAAAGCCGGCGAAGGATTTATGCAGGGTATTTTCCTGGAGTACGGAATCACTGAGGATGACTGCGCTATGGAAAAAAGGAACGGAGGATTCGGAAGCACCACAGGAAAAGCCTGAGATTTAACCTGGATTTTTCCAGGGTCAGAGGATGATTTTACATAAAAGAGTTATAATTACACTGCACAGCGGGTATACCGCGGTGCCGAAGCGGGGGATTCGTCCTGTTCTATCCCTCGGATCTCCGTGTTCGCGGACGGAGAAGCCTGTTTTCTTGTTTTTCAATCAGAGCGGGCGGATCTTCCGCAGGAAAAAAGACTGCTGCACACCCCTGCGGCAGTTTTTTTATTCATGGCAATGAATTCTGATGATA
>HHCFR02800__coassemble_1343_pt1 | contig 23548 bp, 23 predicted proteins | sample HHCFR02800__metabat2_high_PE_078 | metagenome-assembled genome bin HHCFR02800
CTGATCTATTAAGTATTTTCCCACACTATAATACTTTATAATCATTGTAGCATGTAAACCAAGCAATGGCAACACTATTTTCTTGATTTTTGCATGTTTTCTGACTATTTATTTTTATAAAGATATCGCTAAACTTTCATCAGATTGAAAACAGGCTCTCTTTTTTCACAGAAAAGAGCAGCCCCTCACAAGGACTGCCCTTTCATCGAAAAACCTTTTATAATCACCGGTCTGCAGCGGATTTCTTTGACTCCACATATCCGCAATGCTCATCAGCGCACACCAGCTTGCTGCCTTTTTCCACCATATAGCCGCCGCAGTTGGGGCATTTCTTTTCCACCGGCCTGGGCCAGGACATGAAATCGCACTGGGGATTGTTCTCACATCCGTAATAGCGGCGGCCTTTTTTCGTCTTTTTCTCCACAATCTCCCCGCCGCACTTGGGACATTTTACACCGATCTTCTCCAGATACGGTTTGGTGTTCCGACATTCCGGGAAGCCCGGGCAGGCCAGGAATCTTCCATGGGGACCGTACTTGATTACCATGTGGCGGCCGCAGTTTTCACAGATCACATCTGTGACCTCATCCTCGATCTTCACCTGTTCCAGCTGCTTTTCCGCTTCCTCCACAGCTTCCTCCAGATCCGGATAGAAGTTGCGGACAATCACCTTCCAGTCCACGGTGCCGTCGCCAACCTTATCCAGAAGGTCCTCCAGGTTGGCCGTAAAGTTCACATCCACAATGCTGGGGAAGGCTTTTTTCATCATCTGATTCACCACTTCGCCCAGTTCAGTCATATACAGATTTTTCTGTTCTTTCACCACATAATGGCGGGCCATGATGGTGGTGATGGTGGGCGCGTAGGTACTGGGACGTCCGATGCCCAGTTCCTCCAGCGTTTTCACCAGGGAAGCCTCCGTATAGTGGGGCGGCGGCTGCGTGAAATGCTGCTGGCTGTCAAAGCCGGCAAAATTCAGCTGCGTATCCTGGTCGATGCCGCGCACCAGCGTAATTCCCTGACTCTTTTCCTCGTCATCCACCGCATATACCGAGAGAAATCCGTCGAAGGCCAGCTTGGAAGCAGCCACGGTAAAGAGATACGGGCCGCCGCTGATCTTCACAGAAGTGGTCTCATAAAGCGCCGGTTTCATCCGGCTGGCCACAAACCGCTTCCAGATCAGCTGATAAAGGCGGAACTGATCCCTGGAAAGGGACTCCTTCATGGCAGCCGGCGTCCGGTTCACATCCGTGGGGCGGATGGCCTCGTGGGCATCCTGCACCTTTCTTCCATCCTGCTTTTTCTCGCTGCCGTCCGCCAGGTAGGTGTCTCCGTACTGTTTCCCGATGAACTCTCTGGCCATGGCGTCCGCCTCCTCGGAAATTCTCGTGGAATCCGTACGCAGATAGGAGATCAGACCCACCGTGCCGTTTCCTTTGATATCCACGCCCTCATACAGCTGTTGTGCCAGCCGCATGGTCTTCTGGGTGGAAAAATTCAGATTTTTCGCGGCCTCCTGCTGCAGGGTACTGGTGGTGAAGGGCAGCGGCGCCTTCTTGGTCCGCTCTCCCCGCTTCACATCCGCCACCTGGTACGAAACGCCGTCCAGTTCTTTGAGAATCTGATCCAGCTCCTCCCTGGAGGAAATAGCCATTTTCTGTTTTTCTTTTCCGTAAAACTTTGCCGTCAGCGGTTTTTTCTCTCCCGGAATCTTAAAATCCGCCTCCAATGTCCAGTATTCTTCCGGAATAAAGGCATTGATCTCATCCTCCCGGTCTCCGATAATCCGCAGGGCCACAGACTGTACCCGTCCGGCGCTCAGGCCCCTTTTAATCTTCTTCCACAGAAGGGGGCTGATCCGGTAGCCCACCATCCGGTCCAACATTCTTCTGGCCTGCTGCTCGTTCACCAGATTCATGTCAATCTCTCTGGCGTGCTTGATGGACTCCTTCACCGCGGATTTGGTGATCTCGTTGAAGGTAATCCGGCGCATCTTCTTTTCATCCAGATTCAGGGCCTTGGACAGATGCCAGGCGATGGCTTCTCCCTCCCGGTCAGGGTCGGTGGCCAGGTATACCTTATCCGCCTTTTTCGCCGACTTCCTGAGGCCGGCCAGAAGCTCTCCCTTTCCTCTGATTGTAATATATTTCGGCTCGTAATCGTTTTCCACGTCAAAGCCCAGCTGACTTTTCGGCATGTCCCGCACATGACCGTTGGAAGCTGCCACTTCGTAGTTGTTTCCCAGAAATTTTTTTACCGTTTTCACCTTTGCCGGGGACTCAACAATCACAAGATTCTTTGCCACTGTTTTCCTCCTGTCCGCTGCCGGCCGGATGCGCATCTCCGTACCCGCAGCTTCTCACTTGCTTCTATGCTTTCCATTTTTATTTTTTTCATGCTCCGGTCCGGACGCTTCCGGACACACCCGATTTGTACCTTTCACATATGTGTTCTTCCAGATCTCCTCTGCCGCTCCCATAAGCTGCAGCCGCAGGAGCGCCGCCGCAAGCTCCCCTATGGGAAGTCCGGTTTCCTGCTGTATCTGGCTCAAGGTTTTTGGGTCCAAATCGAGACAACTATACACCAATTTATCGGCAGTTGCAAGTCCTAATCCCGGATTTTCACCAACCGTCCTGGTTTTTTGTGGAATTTTCCCGTTCCATCCCATCTCATCCAGAATGGCCTGGGGGCTCCAGGCAACAGAAGCTCCCTGGGCAATCAGCCGGTTGCATCCCTCGCTGAGCGCATCTCCCACTCTGCCGGGGACGGCAAAAACCGTCCGCCCCTGTTCCAGGGCACAGTCCACAGTGATCAGCGACCCGCTCTTCTGCCTGGCTTCCACCACCAGCACCGCGTCCGCCAGCCCGCTGATCAGCCGGTTTCTTCTGGGAAAATGCCAGGCCAGCGGCGGATCTTTCGGAGGAAATTCCGACCAGACCCCGCCTGCCTGCTTCAGCCGTTCATACAGCCGCCGGGCGGAGGCGGGATAGCACACATCCGCCCCGCATCCCAGTACGGCAAAGGTATCCGCCCCCGCTGCCAGAGCGCCCTCATGGGCCGCCGAATCCACGCCGGCCGCCATGCCGCTCACTATCTGAATCCCCATACCGCCCAGCACGCGGGAAAATTCGTACGCCATATTTCTTCCATAGACACTGCAGTTTCTGGCGCCCACCACCGCCAGCGAGGGCAGGTGCTCCTTGGGCAGCCTGCCGTAGCCGTATAGCAGGCGGGGCTTATCTTCCAGGGGCTTAAGCCGCCGGGGATATGCGGAATCTTCCAGTCTGCAGCATTTCATCTGTTCCGTCATATCCGCATCCCTCCATTCCCTTTTGTCAGCATCCGGTAATTGATGGCCTCGGCCATGTGGTGTTCCCGTATCAGGCTGCTTCCCTCCAGATCCGCTGATGTTCTGGCCGTCCTGAGAATCCGGTGGCAGCCCCGGCCTCCCAGTTCCATTTTGTCAAAGGACGCTTCCAGAAGCCGTTCCGCCCCCGCGTCGGTGCGGCAGTACTGCCGGATCTTTTCCGCCGGGATTTCCCCGTTGAAAGAAAACGGCTCCTGCCGGTATCGTTCCCGCTGAATTTCCCAGGCGCCTCTCACCAGTTTTCCCATGGCTGCGGAGTCCATTCCCCGGCTTTCCACGCCGCCCCGTATTTCCCTGTAGGTGGGATTTTCCGTGGCCGCGCACAGATCCATCCTGTCCAGCAGCGGACGGCTGATTTTCCCCTGATACCGGGCGATTTCCGCCGGCGTGCAGACACATTTCTGTCCCGGATACTGTCCGCAGGGGCAGGGATTCATGGCCGCCACCAGAAGAAAAGCGGCGGGAAAGCAGAACCTTCCGCCCGTTCTGGAAATCCATATCTCCCTCTCCTCCAGCGGCTGCCGCAGAAGCTGAAGACTTCTCCGGTCCATCTCCGGAAATTCATCCAGAAACAGCACGCCCCGGTGGGCCAGGGTGATTTCCCCCGGCACAGGAATCCTGCCGCCTCCTGCCAGCGCCTGGGGCGAGATGGTATGGTGCGGGGCACGGAAGGGCCGCCGCACCATCAGCGGATCCTCCCCGGAAAGCATGCCGGCGGCGCTGTAGATTCTGGTCAGTTCCAGAGCCTCCGGCCGGGACAGGGGCGGAAGGATCCCTGGCATCCTCCGGGCGATCATGCTCTTTCCGGAACCCGGCGGCCCGGTCAGAAGCAGATTGTGGAAACCGGCCGCGGCCAGAAGCGCTGCCCGCCTGGCTCCTTCCTGCCCCAGCACATCACCGAAATCGGGGCCGTCCGGCGGTCCGCTTTCTGTTATCTGTATATGTGGCGTCTCTGTCTTCCATTCCCCCCGCCGCACCACTTTGGCAAATTCCTCCAGGGTTTCCGCCCCCAGCACGGGAAAGCCCACCGCCTGGGCCTCCCTCAGATTCTCTTTGGGCACCACACAGGCTCTGCAGCCTGACCGGGCAGCCTGCCATACCATGGAAAATACGCCCCGGATGCCATGAATTTTCCCGTCCAGTCCCAGTTCCCCGGCCACCAGAATATCCCTCAGTCCTCCGGCGGGCAGCCTTCCCAATGCCTCCAGAATTCCGGCGGCCACCGGAAGATCGAAGCCCGTCCCCGATTTGGGCAGATCTCCGGGGGACAGATTGACCGTTATTTTTTTCGGCGGGATGGTCACCCGCTCATTTCTCAGGGCCGTGCGGACCCGGCTGCAGGTCTCCCGCACCTGGGTACTCACATACCCCACCATATAAAATCCCGGCAGGCCGTCGCTGACGTCCACCTCCACCTGAACCGGCACTGCCTCCAGTCCCATAAGATACGCAGACATTACACTTGTATACATATAATTTCCCCTTTCCTTATGATTGAATCGTTTTTGTTGGAAAAGCACGAATTTCAGATTTGCACATAGAATAGAATAAATCCCCTTCGAGGTGCCGGCTTGAAGACATTTCAGAAACCTCTCACGCTGGAGGAAGAACGGTATTATCTCAAAAGATGCCAGGAGGGAGACCGGGAAGCCAGAAATATCCTCATAGAACGGAATCTCCGGCTGGTGGCCCATGTAATCAAAAAATATCAGGGACTGGACGAGGAGCTGGACGATCTGATTTCCATCGGAACCATCGGTCTGATCAAGGCAGTCTCCACCTTCGACATGTCCAAGGGAAGCCGGCTGGCCACCTACGCCGCCCGCTGCATCGACAATGAACTGCTGATGATGCTGAGAAGCAGAAAAAAGTTCTCCAGGGAGGTGTCCCTGTATGAACCCATCGGAACCGACAAAGAGGGGAATGAGATTCATCTTCTGGATATTATAGAAGGAAATGAAACCGATATCGGCGAGAAATGCGCCAGGAAGGAAGATATCCGGCGGCTGTGCCGGCTGCTCTCGGAGGTTTTGACGCCATTGGAATTTGAAGTGCTGAAATGCAGGTACGGCCTGTTCGGCGAAGAAGAGATGACGCAGCGGGTGATCGGGAAGCGGCTGGGAATCAGCCGCTCCTACGTCTCCCGAATAGAAAAAAATGCCATATTAAAGCTCAGGAACTGCTTCCTTCCGCCGTAGAATATCGAAGGGTTCCAGCTCCATTCCCAGATCGATATACAGAATCTGTTTGGGATGCGGGGCGCTCTCCATGAAATTCCCCTCTTCATCCCGGATGCTTTTCACCTTCACTTCGATGTTCTCTCCGTTGGGTTTCATCACCTCGATGGTCTCGCCCACGGAGAATTTGTTTCTCTGAGAAATCTGCCAGGCGCCGGTACCGTCCGGCTGGCCTACAATTCCCAGATAGGTATACTCTTTAATATACGTGTTGCTGTCGTAGATCTGCGCTTCCTCGGTGGGTTTCCCATAGAAGAAGCCTGTGGTAAACTGCCGGTAGGTACAGTTGGAAATCTGATCCCGGTACCAGGGCAGGTTTTTCTCGTAAAGCGCCGGATCCTTCTGCCAGTCGTCGATGGCCTTCCTGTAAGTTCTGGCCACCGTGGCCACATAAAGGGCCGTCTTCATCCTTCCCTCGATCTTCAGGCTGTCGATGCCGGCAGTCATAAGATCCGGGATGTGGTCGATCATGCAGAGATCCTTGGAATTGAAAATGTAAGTTCCCCGCTCATTTTCATATACCGGCATGTACTGTCCCGGCCGGCTCTCCTCCACCAGCGCGTACTTCCACCGGCAGGGATGGGTGCAGGCACCCCGGTTGGCGTCCCGGCCAGCCAGAAAGCTGGACAGCAGGCACCTGCCCGAATAAGAGATGCACATGGCTCCATGGACAAAGGTCTCGATTTCCAGATCTTCCGGAATCCGGCTGCGGATCTGCCGGATCTCCTCCAGGGAAAGCTCCCGGGCAGAAACCACCCGTTTGGCCCCCTGCTGATACCAGAAAAGAAACGTACCGTAATTGGTATTGTTAGCCTGGGTGCTCACATGGATCTCAATTTCCGGACAAACTTCCCGGGCAATCATAAACACCCCCGGATCGGAAATGATCAGCGCGTCCGGCCCGATCTTTTTCAGCTCCTGAAAATAGGTCCGCACCTCCTCCAGATCCTGGTTGTGGGCCAGAATGTTGGCGGTGACGTAAACCTTTACGCCCCGCTCGTGGGCGAAGACAATCCCCTCCCGCATCTCCTCCATGGAGAAATTTTTCGCTTTTGCCCGCAGGCCGAAGGCCTCTCCGCCGATATATACCGCGTCGGCGCCGAAGATGACCGCCACCTTCAGCACCTCCAGGCTGCTGGCGGGCACCAGTAATTCCGGAACTCTCATCTGTCCGCTCCTGTCTTTTTCGTACTCACTGCCACTCCGTCTCCCAGAGGGAGCAGGGAAGTGACCAGCTGTTCATTGTGCTTCAGTTCATACAGATACTCCCTCATCCGCTTATGGATGGTCCGGTCTCTGCGCTCCACCGCGAAGCGGGATTCGATCAGATCTCCCTCCTGGAGGATATTGTCTGACACCAGAATCCCTCCCGGTCGCATCAGCCGCAGCACCTGGGGCAGGAAATTAAGATACTGACCCTTTGCCGCATCCATAAAGATGAAGTCAAAGGGTCCCTCAAGTGTCTTCAGTATCTGTGCCGCATCCCCGGGCAGCAGCGTAATCTGCTCTTCCCTTCCTGCTTTTCGGAAATTCTCCCGGGCGATGGGTATTCTCTTTTCGTAATTTTCAATGGTGACAATCCTGCAGTCCGCCGGCGCGTACTCACACATCAGCAGGGCGGAAAATCCCACCGCGGATCCCACCTCCAGAATCCGCCTGGGAGCAAACGCTGCCATCAGAAACTTCAGAAAGCTCTGCATCTCCCTGCGGATGATGGGAACGTGAGCCGCCTTTGCCTCCCGCTCCAGGGCCTCCAGAAACGGGGTGTGTCCCTCGTCCAGGGAATTGATGTAAGTCACCATTCTCTCATCTACAATCACTGCTGAGATTCCTCCTGGGCGCCGTCCGTACCTTCCTCCTGGGTCTGTTCCGCATCCTGGGATTCTTCCTCCCCGGATTCGGCCGCATCCCCCTCTCCGGTCTGCGACGGCTGTCCTTCCGTGTCTTCTCCGGACATGATGGCAAGCATTTCGTCCACATTATCGGCGGTGTTCAGAATGTAGGTGCCCGGCTGGATCTTTCCCTTGTAATCGGAAAGCTGCTCCTGCACCCAGAAGACGACGGCATTTTCGCTGAGGCCTTTCTCCACCAGCGTCTGGCCCACATCATAGGCCGTGTCGCCTTCCTTCACTACAACCGTGACGTCCTCCCCCTCTTCCTTTACCACTGTGGCCGGTCTCTGGTCAAAAACGAGATAGCCGAAGCTGTAGGCCATTCTACCTACCAGGACGATCAGAAGAATCACCACAATATATAGCAATACCTTAATCACGCCCTTGGCTCCGGTAACCGCAGCCTGATAGCCTCTGTCTTTTTTCTTCTTTTTTCCCATTGTCACTCCTTTGCTGCCGCCAGTCTATACCCGGGGAATTCTCACATCCACGCCGGACTGAATCCTGGCTCCCACCCTCTGCAGGAGCCGGCACACATCCAGCTCGGCCTCCAGAAATTCGTTGACCACGGGAATTTTCCGAAATTCCCGGTACTCTTTCTCAAATTCATCGATTTTATCGAATAAATCAATCTGCTCCTCTGCATTATTCAAATGGTATACAGCTGCACGGAACTCGTCAATCTTTTTTCTCAGATCCGGCTGTTTCTGAAGCTTTTCCTCGCAGTCCAGGTAACGCCGGTACGCCTCTCCGTCACGGATAGCCGTGATCAGAGAATCCACACACATCTGTATCTTATCCATGGATCTTTACGCCTCCATAATGATCGGTAATATCATGGGTCTTCTCTTTGTTCTCTTCCAGAGGAAATCTCCCAGGGAATCCTTGATGGCCGATTTCATCTTGCCCCAGTCGGATACCCGCCGGTCCAGACAGCCGTCGATGGCATCCTCCACCACCGCCTTGGCATCGCCCATCAGATCCTCGGATTCTCTCACATAGACGAATCCCCTGGATACGATGTCCGGTCCTGCCAGCAGCTGGTTGCTGTATTTTTCCAGAGTCAGCACCACGATCATGATGCCGTCCTCAGCCAGGTGCTGACGGTCACGCAGCACGATATTTCCCACATCGCCCACGCCCAGTCCGTCCACCAGGATGGCTCCCGTGTGTACCTTTCCCGTAATTCTCGCGGAATCCTCGTCCAGCTCCATCACATCCCCGGAGGACATGATGAAAATGTGGTCCTTGGGAATTCCCAGACTCTCGGCAATGCCCGCCTGGGCCTTCAGGTGACGGAACTCTCCGTGCACCGGAATGGCATATTTGGGTTTTACCAGGGAGTAAATCAGCTTGATCTCCTCCTGGCAGGCATGGCCCGACACATGAACGTCCTGGAAAATCACATCGGCGCCCTTTGCGGACAGCTCGTTGATAATCCGGGACACGGATTTTTCATTTCCCGGAATCGGGTTGGAGCTTAAGATAATGGTATCGCCCGGTTTGATGGATACCTTCTTGTGGGTGTTGGACGCCATCCGGGACAGCGCCGCCATGGACTCGCCCTGGCTTCCCGTGGTAATCAGTACCATCTGCTCATCCGGATAGTTCTTCATCTGATCGATATCAATTAAAGTCTTGTCGGGGATATTCAGATATCCCAGCTCCGATGCGGTGGAAATTACGTTGACCATGCTGCGGCCTTCCACCACCACTTTTCTGCCATATTTGTACGCGGAATTGATAATCTGGCGCACCCGGTCCACATTGGACGCGAAGGTGGCAATAATGATGCGGGTATCTTTATGCTCGGCAAACAGCATGTCGAAGGTTTTGCCCACCGTCCGCTCGGACATGGTGAATCCTCTTCTCTCGGCGTTGGTACTGTCGCACATCAGTGCCAGCACACCCTTTTTGCCGATTTCCGCAAAGCGCTGCAGGTCAATGGCATCCCCGAATACGGGCGTATAATCCACTTTGAAATCGCCGGTATGAACCACAATTCCCGCCGGGGAATAGATGGCCAGGGCAGAAGCGTCCACAATGCTGTGATTTGTCTTGATGAATTCGATGCGGAAGCAGCCCAGGTTGATGGACTGTCCGTGCTTGATGGTTTTTCTTTTGGTTGTGCGGAGTAAATTATGTTCTTTTAATTTATTTTCAATCAGGCCGATGGTCAGCTTGGTGGCGTAAATCGGCACATTCACTTCTCTCAAAACATAGGGCAGGGCTCCGATATGGTCCTCATGGCCATGGGTAATCACAAAGCCCTTTACTTTTTCAATATTATCCTTCAGATAGGTCACATCGGGGATGACCAGGTCGATTCCCAGCATATCGTCCTCCGGGAATGAAAGACCACAGTCCACCACCACGATACTGTCTTCGTATTCAAAGGCAGTAATATTCATTCCGATCTGTTCCAGTCCTCCCAGCGGAATGATTTTCAATTTTCCAGTATGATTTTTTTTCAAACAGCACCTCCACGATTCTTTCCGAACACAATTCACACTCCGCCTGCAGACGGGCATACCTGTCCCGTATCCCTCCGCAGGCGTCTCTCATTTACATCTCGATCTCCACGTCATCCATCATCTGCGCGAAAAGTCTGGAAATCGCTTCCAGCTCTTCATCGTCTTCCACCATCACATACTCTGCTTCCTGATCGCCGTCCGAAGACATGTCCCGGAGAATATATGCGGAGGCCTCATCTTCCAGAGAATCCGTCACCAGCAGATAGTCTCTGCCGCCCACTCTGGTCTGCTCTTCCACATAAAATTCCACAGTTTCTCCTGTCTCCGTCACAAATTTGATCTTATCCATCATGCTTCTTTCCCGTCCGATTTCTTCTGATTTGCCAGATAGTCCAGATATCCCTGCAGGATGAAAACCGCCGCGATCTCGTCCACGTATTCCTTCCGGTGCTCTCTGCGGACCCCGCTCTCCATCAGCACCTTTTCCGCGGAAACGGTAGTCAGCCGTTCGTCCCACATAACAACATCCAGACCTGTCCTTCTCTCCAGAGTATCCTTCAACTCCAGCGATTTTTCAGCCCTGTCCCCCAGCGTGTTATTCATATTCTTTGGTAATCCCAGCACAATCTTTTCCACCTGGTACCGGGCGATCAGTTCCTCGATTCTGGCCAGGGTACGGCGCAGCTTGTTCTCCGACTGCCTGCGTATGATCTCCACTCCCTGGGCCGTAATTCCCAGAGGATCGCTGACAGCCACGCCCACGGTCTTTGAGCCATAGTCCAGTCCCAGAATTCTCATTCCCGGTTCTCCCAGGCTTTGTTCTTGATGTACTCCTTCAGGAGCTCTTCCACCAGTTCGTCCCGCTCCACCTTCATAATCATGCTGCGGGCGCCTTTGTAGCTGGTAATATAGGTGGGGTCTCCGGACATAATATATCCCACGATCTGATTCACGGGATTATACCCCTTCTCAGCCATGGCAGTGTATACCACATCCAGAACCTGCTTAACCGAAACTTCCGGCTCTGTTTTCACTTTGAAATACTGTGTATTACTGATATTTGCCATTTTCTCACGTCCTTGACTATACTTGATATCTATTTTATTCTAATACAGATTATCAGAAAATTCAATGAAGAATTTCTATTTCATTTCAGCACCTCGCCCGTCAGCGCTTCTTCCCCGGCAAATCCGGTAATCCGCACCAGAACCCGCCGGTTCTCCAGAGACTCTTCGCTGTCGGCCGCCACCTTCAGATATTCCATAGTATGGCCTGTCCAGAAGGTCTTCCCGTCTATGGTCTGCTGTTCCTCAAAGAGAACCTCCCTGACCGTTCCCAGAAAGCTCTCCATATATTCCCGGCGGTGCCGCTGTCCCAGAAGGATCAGCCGGCGGCTTCTCTCTTTTTTCACCGGATCCGCCACCTGCCCGTCCATCCTGGCCGCCCGGGTTCCCTCCCTGCGGGAGTAGGGAAAGATGTGAGTCTCATAAAAATGGATGGAATCCACAAAGTCCATGGACTCCTGAAACTCTTCCTCCGTCTCGCCGGGGAAACCGGTGATCACATCGGTGGTCAGGGCGGGATTATCATAATATTTCCGCAGAAGCAGGCATTTTTCCCGGTACTCTTGTGCTGTGTAACGCCGGTTCATCCGCTCCAGAGTGGCCGTACAGCCGCTCTGCAGGGACAGATGGAAGTGCGGGCAGACCCGGGGCAGGGCGGAAATGGTTTTCACAAATTCCTCGGTAATCACCCCCGGCTCCAGGGAACCCAGGCGGATTCTGGCAATCTTCTCCACACTGTGTACCTGCTCAATCAGGGACAGCAGCGTCTCCTGCTCCTCCTTCCGGTCGGTTCCGTAGGAGCTGAGGTGAATTCCCGTCAGCACCACTTCCTGGCAGCCGGAATCGGCCAGACGGCGGACTTCCTCCACCACATCCGCCGTCCTCCTGCTGCGCACCCGGCCTCTGGCATAGGGGATGATACAGTAGCTGCAGAACTGATTGCAGCCGTCCTGTACCTTGATGTAAGCGCGGGTGTGCTCCTCTGTCCGGCTGATGGAAAGTTCTTCATAGCTGCAGCCGTGGGCCAGATCCACAACCGCATCTTCTGTGGCACGGCCCTGCCGGTAATCTTCCAGGATCTGTACCAGATTCTGTTTCCTATTATTTCCAATAATCAGATCTATAGACGGATCTGCCTCAATTTTTTCCTTTCCCGCCTGGGCCTGGGCATAACAGCCGGCGGCCACCACCACTGCCTGGGGATTCATTTTCTTTGCCCGGTGCAGCATCTGGCGGGATTTCCGGTCTGCGATATTGGTGACCGTACAGGTATTAATCACATAAACGTCCGCGCCCGGCGCAAAGGGAACGATCTCATAACCGGCTGCCTCCAGCATCTGCTGCATGGCTTCCAGCTCGTACGCGTTCACTTTACATCCCAGATTGTGCAAAGCAACTTTTCCTTTCATTTTCCGCCTTCTTCCTTTCGTTATTTCGGGGCAATATAGCCCCGTATTTGCCGGAATCTTTGTATTCTTTCACCTTGACTTTTCATACGGTAACAGGTAAGATAAAATTAGTTCATTAATTAAAAATATTCTGTATTTTGGGAGGAAGCAACATGAAAACAGTTCAGATTTCACTTAACTCGATTGACAAAGTCAAAGCTTTTGTAAATGATATTTCCAAATATGACTTCGATTTTGATCTCGTATCCGGCAGATATGTGATCGACGCCAAATCTATTATGGGTATTTTCAGCCTGGATCTTTCCAAACCCATCGATCTGAATGTACATGCGGAGGGCAGCAACCTGGACAGCGTACTGGATACCCTGAAGCCCTATATCATCTGACATCCGGACATTTCGCGGTGCCTGTGCCGCCTGCGGGCGCAAACAGGAGACCGTGCCGTAACCGGCAGTCCGCACAACTTTGAATATTCACTGCGTCTCCCTGGGAGACGCAGTTTTTTCATGTCACAGGAAATTACCTTCCCATAACGTGAAAACGCTCCGCGGGGATCGCACGGCGGCAAAATGGAAGATGCCGTTTGCGCGCCCCGCCGTTGTCAGTGAATCCGGATCACTTCCGCGGTTTCCACCGCGGTTTTCACCATATCGTCAATCTTCTCCTGCAGCTTTTCCTCCGACCGGCGGATCACCTGTACATTGGGCTTTGTCACCGGATGCTTTGCCACGAAAATAGTGCAGCAGTCCTCATAAGGCTCAATGGATGTCTCGTAGGTGTTGATTTTGTACGCGATGTCGATGATTTCCTGTTTGTCAAAGCCGATCACCGGCCGGAACACCGGCATGGTGCACACCTCATTGGTGGCGGCCAGACTCTGCACCGTCTGGCTGGCCACCTGACCGATACTCTCTCCCGTAATCAGCGCCAGACACTTGTTGGCCTTTCCGATCTCCTCGGCAATGCGCATCATATAGCGGCGCATGATAATGGTCAGCTCGTCATGGGGACACTGATCATAGATGTACAGCTGAATGTCCGTAAAATTCACCACATGCAGGTTGATGGGGCCGCTGTAGCGGGCCACCAGCCGCGCCAGATCCACCACCTTCTGCTTTGCCCGCTCGCTGGTGTAGGGCGGCGCATGGAAGTACACGGCGTCGATCTGGACGCCCCGTTTGGCGATCATATAGCCTGCCACCGGGCTGTCGATTCCGCCGGACAGCAGCAGCATTGCTTTCCCGTTGGTACCCACCGGCATTCCTCCCGGCCCGGGAATGGTCTCAGAATAGATATAAATCCGTTCCCGGATCTCCACCACCAGCAGGATTTCCGGATGGTGCACATCCACCTTCATCTCCGGATAAGCCTTAAGAATCCGCTCGCCCAGATCCGCGTTCAGACTCATGGACGTGCCTGGATAGCTCTTTCTGGCCCGGCGCACATGCATTTTAAAGGTTCTGTTCTTCTGCGGATACACATGATCCACATACCTCAGCAAATCTTCCGCCAGGGCCTCAAAGCCATTGTCCTGGCAGATCATCACCGGACAGATCTCCGCAATGCCGAATACCCTCTTCAGCGCATCCACCGTGTCCTCATAGTCAAATTCGCCTTCCGGCTCCACATAGACCCTTCCCTGTTCCTTGGTCACCTGGAATTTGCCGTCCACATCTTTCAGGGCGTGCTGGATCTGGCGGATCAGCGCGTCTTCAAAAAGATATCTGTTTTTTCCCTTGATTCCAATTTCCGCATATTTGATCAGAAATGCTTTAAACATCCTCTTCCTCCTACTTTCTGGCATACCGCCGCAGCATGGGCAGCACTTCCCGCAGCACCGTAAGCGTGTAATCCAGTTCCTCGCGGCTGGTCTCATCGCTGAAGCTGAACCGCACCGCCGATTCCCGAAGGGGCGCCGGCAGTCCGATGGCGGTCAGCGTGGGACTCTGATTTCTCTTATGGGTGGAGCAGGCGCTTCCGGCGGACACGTAGATTCCCCGGTCCTCCAGCGTATGCAGCAATACCTCGCTGCGCACGCCCGCGAAAGAAGCGCTGACAATATGCGGCGCGCTGTCCTCCCCCGTAAGCCCGTGGATCGTCACCTGATCCAGCCCGCGAAGCTCCTCCACAAAATAGTTCTTCAGTTCTCTCATGCGGGCCACCGTCTCTTCCAGATTTTCATAGGCCAGCCTTGCCGCCTCTCCCAGGCCGGCCGCTCCCGGCACATTGTCCGTGCCGGAACGCATACCCTGCTGCTGTCCCCCTCCGTAAATATAGGGAAACAGCTTTACCTTCTGGCCCACATAGAGAAATCCGGTTCCCTTTGGCCCGTGAATCTTGTGGCCGCTGGCCGACAGAAGATCAATATTCATTTTTCCGGGACGGATCCGGTATTTGCCGTAAGCCTGGATGGCATCCACATGAAAATAGGTGCTGGGATTTTTCCGTTTGATTCTCCCGCCGATCTCCTCCACCGGCTCCACCGCGCCGATCTCATTGTTCACATACATGACGGAGACCAGGATGGTCTCCGGCCCCACCGCCGCCTCCAGTTCTTCCGGGGAGACCCGTCCGTTTTCATCCACGTCCAGCCAGGTAACGGAAAATCCCTGCCGCTCCAGAAACTGTATGGGAGCGGAGACGGCGGGATGCTCAATCCGGGTGGTGATAATATGACGGCCCGCCCGCTGGTTGGCCAGGGCTGTACCGATCAGCGCCCAGTTGTTGGACTCCGTTCCGCCGGAGGTGAAATAAATTTCCCTGGGATCCGCCTTCAGTGTCCGGGCGATCTCCTCCGCCGCACGCTTCACATACTGTTCTGCCTCCACACCCTTTCTGTGCATGGAGGAAGGATTCCCAAAATCCTCCATCATGGTTTTCACCACCAGATCCCGCACCTGGGGGCGGCATCTGGTGGTGGCAGAATTATCCAGATATACTTCCATCGCTCTCATCCTTTCCCGGCTTTCCGTCCTTCGCGTCCTCTGCCGGATCCTTCTGTCCCTCCAGCAGATACATGAGAATCGAAAGCACCGTCATCCCCGCCGTCTCCGTCCGCAGGATCCGCTTTCCCAGCGTGATGGGAAGCACGCCTTTGGACAGGGCGTATTCCACTTCCTCCGGGGCAAATCCGCCTTCCGGTCCGATAAAAATGGCCGCCGTCGTCCCCGGACGGATCCGGCCGAACAGCTGCCGGGTCTTTTCCATATCCCCGGCCATCTCATAAGGAATCAGAGGCACATCCGTCAGGGCGGCCCGGTCCACGGCGCTTCGGAAATCCATCACCGGATGCACCTGGGGGATCATAAGCCGCTTCGACTGTTTGGCCGCGCTTTCCGCCACGCCCTGCCATCGTTTCCGTTTGCTCTCTCCCTTTTTCGCGTCCAGCTTCACCACAGCCCTTTTTGTGGCCACGGGAATAATCTCCGCCACGCCCAGCTCCACGGTTTTCTGGATAATCCATTCCATCTTATCGCTTTTGGGAAGGCCCTGATACAGGCTGATTCTGGCAGGAAGCTCCAGACCGCTTTCCTGGACATAGAGAATCTGGGCAGTGATCTGCTCCGTTCCCAGCTCCTTCAGCGTACAGGTGTATTCCCTGCCGCTTTCATCGCTGACGGAGATTTCCTCTCCCGGCTTCATGCGAAGTACATTTCTCATATGATTCACATCGCTGCCCGTGATGACAATCTGCTTTTCTTCCATATGAACCTGTCCCGGTTCCACAAAAAATCGATACATATGCCTCCTACAGCGGCCGTCTCGCCGTCACAGACACCCACTCTCCCTGGCGGGTGACTTCCACCAGCTCCAGGCCGGCCTTCTCTACAGCTTCCGTGACCATCTGCTCCCGCTCCTGAATAATTCCGGAGGTGATATAAATGCCTCCCGGTTTCAGATGGTGTACCACCTGCGGCGTCAGAGGCACCAGCACCTCCGCCAGAATATTTGCCACCACAATATCGTATTTGTCGTAGCCCACCGCCTCCTGAACGGCCGGATCATCGATGATATTTCCGATCATCATGGTAAATGCCTCATCCGGAATTCCATTGGCTTCCTTGTTCTCCTCCACCGCCGGCACCGCGCAGGGATCCAGATCCGTTCCCAGCGCATGGGCAACTCCCAGGCGGCATGCGATAATGGAGAGAATACCGCTTCCGGTTCCCACATCCAGAATCTCCGTCTTGGGCGTCACATATTTTTTCAGCTGCCGGATACACAGCTGGGTGGTCTCGTGCATACCGGTGCCAAAGGCGGTGCCGGGATCAATGTGGATAATCATCTTATCCCGGTCCTCTTCCTTCACCTCTTCCCAGGAGGGAATGATCAGAATATCGTCCACGTAAAACTGTTTGAAATATTTTTTCCAGTTGTTGATCCAGTCAATGTCCTCTGTCTCATCCACCGTGATCGTTCCTTCTCCGATGGCACAGAACGGCCGAAGTCCTTCCAGCTCCTGGCGCACCATCTGCAGGATCTCCTCCTCGCCGACGGGTTCTCCGTTGAGAATCAGATTTCCCGCCTCATCCTCTTCCACAAAAAAGCTGAGCCAGGCAATCCCGTCATCTTCCGGTCCCTCGGGAAGGATATCCACAAACATCTGCTCTTTCTCCACGGCAGTCAGAGGCACATGGTCTTCTATCTGCGCTCCCTCCAGCCCGATATCGTAAAGGGTGCTGATAATGATATCCTCCGCTTCCGTGGTTGTCTTGATTTTAAATTTTTTCCATTTCATACTTGTTCACCTCATTTGCGATTTACTTCTTACAGCACCAGGGAAACCACCGGTATAGTAATCAGGGAAAGCAGCGTCGTCAGAACGATTCCCTTGGACAAAACGCCACATTCCAGTCCGTACTGCTTGGCCAGCATCAGAGGCATATTGGCCACCGGCATTGCCATCACCAGTACGCTGGCGCCCACCATCATCGTATTGTCCGAGATCCGTCCAAGAATCAGTCCCATAAGCACCGGAAGAAGGATCATCCGCACCGCGGCGAACGCATACAATCTCCAGCCGGAAAAAAGCTCCCGGAAGGGCATCTGCGCCAGCGTCGCCCCCAAAACCACCATGGACAGAAATGTGGTGCACCGGCCTGCATAAGTAAGGCTGTCTTTCAGGACGCCGGGCAGCGGAATCTGAAACCAGAAAATCACAATAGCCAGAACCGCCGCCAGGGTTCCCACATTCAGGAACTGACGCCAGAAGGAGTGTTTTTTCTTTTCTCCGTTTCCCGCCTCCAAAACAGCGATCCCGTGGGTATAAATCAGCACGTTGAAAAACAGATTGAAAATCGTCACATAGATCACTGCCGCCGTACCCAGGACCGCGGACACCACCGGTATTCCGATGAAACCGGTGTTTCCATAAACCGTCATCAGGGTATAAAAGCTCCGCTCCTGCTGTTTCACCCGCAGAATCCGCGGCAGAATCCATCCCAGCAGAATCAGAACCACATAGGATACGAAGGCAATCCCCGCCGTCGCTAGAATGTCTCCTCTGGTGGCCGTGGTGGTCTCGTCCACAGCGCTGGCCAGTATGATGGCCGGGTTGCACACCATGGTGATCAGGCAGGACAGATCCCTGGAAGCACAATTACTCATCATATGCTTCCGGAACAGAAAATATCCCGTTCCGATCAGGAGCAGAATCACCAGCATCTGCTGAAAAACAACCATCGTGCTCATTGCTCTTCCTCTTTTCCCTGTGAAAACTCTATTGTCCTGTTTTGAAAGATACGCATAGTTGTAATAACTATACAGGAAATTCCCAATAAACGCAAGAAAAAAATCCGGCTCTCCTGCCTGGGCATGGAAATCCGGATTTTTCGCCAAGGAGGATCAATCCTCGAAGGTCTCCTTCAGCTTATCCATAAAGCTCTTTTTCTTCTCTTTTTCAGCCCCTTTGGCGGGTTTCCCCGCGGGACGGTTTCCGCAGGCCGCGTCGAAAGCGCGCAGCGCCTCTTTGGCCTCCTCGTTGAGTTTGGTGGGCACCTGCACCACCAGCGTCACATAGTGATCTCCCCGGACACTCCGGTTTCTCAGGGAAGGCACGCCTTTTCCTTTCAGCCGGATCTTGGTATCTGTCTGGGTTCCCGGTTTCACCTCATACTCCACATCGCCGTCCACCGTACTGATACGGATAGTTCCGCCCAGCGCAGCCTGCGCATAGGTGATGGGTGCTGTGGAGAAAATATTCATATCCTGTCTCTGGAAAATGGGATGACGGGCCACCCGCACTTCCACCAGCAGATCTCCTCTGGGGCCGCCGTTGGTTCCAGGCTCTCCCTTTTCCCTGATCCGGATGCTCTGTCCGTCGTCAATGCCTGCCGGTACAGACACCTGGATCTTCTTTCTGGAAGAAGTATATCCGGTTCCCCGGCAGTCGCTGCATTTTTCCCGGATAATCTTTCCCGTACCGCCGCAGTCCGGACAGGTCTGCACATTTCTCACCATGCCGAACATGGACTGCTGGGTGTAAACAACCTGGCCGGTACCGTTACATTTGGGACAGGTTTCCGGAGAAGTCCCCGGTTTCGCCCCGGTACCGCCGCAGGTCTTGCAGGGATCTTTCAGAGTCAGCTCAATCTCTTTTTCACATCCGAATACCGCTTCCTGGAAAGTAATGTGAACCGCCGCCCGCAGGTTTGCTCCCTTCATGGGGCTGTTTGTGGCTCTGCGGCTTCTTCCGCCGCCAAACAGATCGCCGAAAATATCCCCGAAAATATCGCCCATATCCGCGCTGTTAAAGTCAAATCCGCCGAATCCGCCATATCCGCCGGCTCCGCCGCCGTTTTCAAAGGCTGCATGGCCGAACTGATCGTAGGCTTTTCTTTTTTCCGGATCGCTGAGCACACCGTAGGCTTCGGTGGCTTCTTTGAATTTCTGCTCAGCGTCCTTATCTCCCGGATTCATATCCGGATGATACTTTTTCGCCAGCTTTCGGTATGCTTTTTTCAAGGTCGCATCATCAGCTCCCCGGTCGACACCGAGAACCTGGTAATAATCTCTTTTTTCTGCCATTATCTTCACCTTTCCTGCCGCCGCCCGGCCAACACTGCCCCCTCAGGAGAAACTCCGGACAGCCATCTTTTCAATCGGACAGCCAAAGGAGTCTCCCCCCTGTCCGATCACCGCGATACCTTGGTCATCGCGCAGCTACAGGGACGGAGACACTTTCGCATCCCCGCCCCTGAGGGTTTTCCGCTGCGGCCCGGGGATTTCCCCTCAGCCGCGTTTCTCAGAAATCTTTATACCTCTTTGTAGTCGGCATCTACCACATCATCGCCGTAGCCAGCTTCATTTCCGCCCTGGGATCCGGCATTTCCTCCCATGTTGGGGCCTGCTCCCTGAGCTCCGCCCTGGCCCTGTGCCTGCTCGTAAACTTTGGCAAACAGCTTCTGGGCGCTCTGCATCAGTTTTTCTTTGGCAGCCTTGATCTCTGCAACCTGGGCATCTGTCATCTCCTCAGCCGGAGTCTTCGCGATCAGGTCTTTCAGTGCGTTCAGATCTGCCTCCACAGCAGTCTTGTCATTGGCGTCGATCTTGTCACCCACCTCTTCTATGGCCTTCTCGGTCTGGAATACCATGGCGTCGGCATCGTTTCTGGTGTCAATAGCCTCTTTTCTCTTCTTGTCCTGAGCTTCGTACTCGGCAGCCTCTTTCACGGCTTTGTCGATCTCAGACTCGGACATATTGGAACCTGCAGTGATGGTGATATGCTGCTCTTTTCCGGTTCCCAGATCCTTTGCGGATACGTTTACAATACCGTTGGCGTCAATATCGAAGGTAACCTCGATCTGCGGAACTCCACGTCTTGCGGGCGGGATTCCATCCAGACGGAACTGTCCCAGAGATTTGTTATCTCTCGCGAACTGTCTCTCACCCTGTACCACGTTGATATCCACGGCCGTCTGATTGTCGGCAGCGGTGGAGAAGATCTGGCTCTTCTTGGTGGGGATGGTGGTATTTCTCTCGATCAGTCTGGTGGCAATACCTCCCATGGTCTCGATGGACAGGGACAGCGGAGTTACATCCAGCAGCAGCACATCGCCTGCGCCGGCGTCTCCTGCCAGCTTACCACCCTGTACGGAAGCTCCCAGAGCTACGCACTCATCCGGGTTCAGGCTCTTGCTGGGCTCATGGCCGGTCAGCTGTTTTACTTTATCCTGTACCGCCGGGATACGGGTGGAACCGCCTACCAGCAGCACCTTGCTCAGCTCGGATGCGGACAGGCCTGCGTCAGACAGGGCACGGCGAACCGGCTCTGCGGTTTTCTCTACCAGATCGCTGGTCAGCTCGTCAAATTTCGCTTTTGTCAGGTTCATATCCAGATGCTTCGGTCCATCCGCGGTTGCGGTGATGAACGGAAGGTTGATGTTGGTGGTTGTGGCGGAAGAAAGCTCTTTTTTGGCTTTCTCGGCAGCCTCTTTGATTCTCTGCAGAGCCATCTTATCGTTGGACAGATCCACACCTTCGGTCTTCTTGAACTCGGAAAGCATGTAGTCAGCGATCTTCTGGTCGAAGTCATCGCCGCCCAGACGGTTGTTTCCTGCAGTTGCCAGAACCTCGATAACGCCGTCGCCGATCTCGATGATGGAAACATCGAAGGTACCGCCGCCCAGGTCGTATACCATGATCTTCTGCTCGTTCTCATTATCCAGTCCGTAAGCCAGAGCTGCCGCTGTAGGCTCGTTGATGATACGTTTTACCTCCAGGCCGGCAATCTTTCCGGCATCCTTGGTGGCCTGACGCTGCGCGTCATTGAAATAAGCGGGAACCGTGATCACTGCCTCGGTTACCTTCTCGCCCAGATAGTTCTCCGCATCGCTTTTCAGCTTCTGCAGAATCATCGCGGAAATCTCCTGCGGAGAATATTTCTTTCCTTCGATATCTACTCTGTAATCAGTTCCCATGTGTCTCTTGATGGAAGAGATGGTCTTGTCGGCGTTGGTAACTGCCTGACGTTTCGCGGGCTCGCCTACCAGACGCTCGCCGGTCTTCGTAAATGCCACCACAGAGGGTGTTGTTCTCGCGCCTTCCGCATTGGTGATTACGGTGGGCTTTCCACCTTCCATTACAGCCACACAGCTGTTTGTAGTACCTAAGTCAATACCAATGATTTTTCCCATAATAAATTTCCTCCTGTTTCTATTGGTCCATGCCTGACCGGACGCCCCGGCATCCCTGATGCCTGATCCTTCGGGCTGCCCGGAAGGCTGTGTAAACACTTTGCTTCTCTATGTCAACGGACTTAATTGGCCACCTTCACCATACTGTGGCGAACCACAAAGTCCTTATAAGTGTATCCCTTCTGGAACTCTTCCACAATAATGTTCTCTCCGGCTTCTTCATCCTCCACATGCATCACCGCGTTGTGGAAATCCGGATTGAACTCCTGGCCCACCGCCTCAATGGGTTTTACGCCCATCTCGTCGAAAGCTGTCATCAGCTGTTTGTAGACCTTTTCCATTCCCTGAGCGAAGGGATCTTCACTGTCGGAAACTGTTGCCAGACCCCGCTCGAAGCTGTCCACGATGGGAAGCATCTTCTCCACGATATCTTTGGCTCCGATCACATACATGCTGGCTTTTTCCTTCTCTGTCCGCTTTCTGTAGTTGTCGAACTCAGCCATCTGACGTTTCAGCTGATCGGTCAGTTCCTCGATCTTCTCGTCTTTCTTATCTTTTTTCTCTTTCTTCTTTCCGAAGAACCGTTTTTCCTTTTCCGGTTCCGCCTTGGCTTCTCCGGATTCTTCGGCACCCTTCTGTTCTTCCTCCGGCTGTACGCCCTCCTCGGAAGCTTCTGCCGGGGCCGGCTCCTGCTCTTCTTTTTTTTCTGTATCTTCTGCAGCCGCTTCTCTGGTGTCTGCTACATCTTCCGAAGTCTGGCCCGCTGTCGTTCTATTCTCTTCTGCCATCTCTCACCTTCCACCTTTCCTTATTACCGGCCGTATGGCCATCCAGGAATCCTTCAGGGTTTCCTTGCTACTGGCCGTATGGCCATCCAGGGATCCTTCAGGGTTTCCTTGTTATTGGCCGAAGCCCTATGTCTTTTTAAATATGGAATCCAGCTGGACCTTCAGCGTCTTCAGGTTATCCACGACGTTCTCATAGTCCATCCGTTTGGGGCCGATGATACCAATCGTTCCCTTCATTCCATCCCCCAGATCATAGGATGCAGTGACAACGCTGCAGTCTTTCATGGTCTGAATCGGGGATTCACTTCCTATATATACCTGAATTCCGGTGTTTTCTTCATCGGAAACAGTATCTTTGATCATCTCCACCAGTTCCTTCTTATCCTCAAGGGCGGAGATCAGTTCGCTGGCCTTGCTGCTGTCTGCCAGCTCCGGATATTTGAAAATGTTGGTGGCTCCGCTGGTATATACCGGAACCTCCTCATCGTCCACCTCAATGACTTTTGCCACAGCGTCCAGCACTTCGCTGACAACACTGCTGTGAACACCAGCCTGCTCCTTCAGCTTTTTGATCAGCCCCAGATTGATCTCCTCGATGGTGAGACCGTTCAGCTGAGTGTTCAGCAAAAGATTCAGCTTCAGAATCTGTTCATCGTCAATGGCATCCGTGAGTCCGATGATCTGATTTTTCACCAGATTGCCTTCCGCCACGATCACTGCCAGAATCTGTTCCTCATTCACCTTGGACAGCTGAATAAACTTCAGCTTGTTGTGGTGATAATTGGGGCCGGTAATCATGGTGGCATAGTTGGTATTGGATGCCAGAATCCTGACCACCTGCTTCAGTACCTTTTCCATCCGGTCTGTCTTCTCAATCATCATCTCCTGGATCTGAGCTACTTCCTGCTGTTTTTCCTCCATCAGCTCATCCACATACAGACGGTAGCCCGCGTCCGAAGGAATCCTTCCTGCCGATGTGTGGGGCTGGATAATATACCCCATCTCCTCCAGGTCGGACATCTCATTGCGGATCGTGGCGGAGCTCAGATTCAAGTCCGTGTCCTTGGAAATGGTTCTGGAACCCACCGGCTCGCCCGTCTCAAGATACGTCTTGATGATCGCTTTTAATATTTTGCGTTTTCTCTCATCCAGCTCGCTCAAAAAACCCCGCTCCTTTCTCTTC
>HHCFR02800__coassemble_1351_pt1 | contig 23257 bp, 22 predicted proteins | sample HHCFR02800__metabat2_high_PE_078 | metagenome-assembled genome bin HHCFR02800
GGGGAGCGTGTATTCCGGTGCGGAAATATGGCGCGGCTATGGCCATGCGCTGTACGTATGAACTCAGACGCCCTGTATCTTTCGGCAATGACCAGAGATACGGGGCATTTTTGTGTTTCCGGTATTTTCTGAGGACGGGACGCCTTTGGTTCCATGTCCCCGGGGCATGGCAGAGGATTTGAATTAAGTATTGGCCATCGGAAGCCCGAACACGTATAATTTTATCCAGAGAAAACCGGCTGCGCCGGGGGCGGACAGCTAAAGGGTGAAGAGGAAAGGTGTGAGGTCAGATGAAAAACAGAATCAGCCGGCTTCTGGAGCCGGCGGTGGCGATTCCGGAGGATAGAAAGATTTTTACCAACACGGCGCTGAAGGCAATGATTCTGCCGTTATTTTTTGAACAGCTGCTGGAGGTGCTGGTGGGCGTGGCGGATACCTTCATGGTCAGCTACGCGGGGGAAGCGGCAGTGTCGGGGGTATCCCTGGTAAATATGTTCAACACCGTGTTTATTTTTCTGTTTTCGGCCCTGGCCTCGGGAGGCGCGGTGGTGGTCAGCCAGTATATCGGAAGCCGGGACCGCAAAAACGGATGTCTTTCCGCCAGCCAGCTGGTGATGGTTTCCCTGGTATTTTCCCTGGGGATGATGCTGGCGGTGCTGGCGCTGAACCGGTATCTGCTGCGGCTTCTGTTCGGCGAGGTGGAGCCGGCGGTGATGGAGGCCTGTGAGACGTATCTGCGGATCTCCGCCTATTCCTATCCGGCCATCGCCCTGTACAATGCGGGAGCGGCCATCTACCGGAGCATGGGAAAAACCAGCGTGACCATGTATCTGTCGGCGGCGTCCAATATCATCAATATCGCGGGAAACGCGGTGGGCGTATTTGTGCTGCATGCCGGTGTGGCCGGCGTGGCGTATCCGTCGCTGATTGCCAGATCCTTTGCGGCGCTGGTGATCCTGGCCCTTTGCTTCCGGAAGAAAAATACCGTGTTTCTGCGGTGGAACCAGATTTTGTGCTGGAAGGGCAGCATGATCCGGCGGATCCTGGGAATTGCCGTTCCCAACGGCATCGAGAACGGACTGTTCCAGCTGGTGAAGGTGGCGCTCAGCAGTATTACCGCCCTGTTCGGGACGGTGCAGATCGCGGCCAACGGCGTGGCCCAGAGTTTCTGGTCGGTGGCCGCGCTGATGGGTACGGCCATGGGGCTGGCGTTTGTGACGGTCATCGGCCGCTGCATGGGCGGCGGGGACACCGGGGCGGCGGAATATTATATGAGAAAACTTCTGCGGATTACCCTGGCCGCTTCCGTACTCTGGAACGGCCTGGTTCTTCTGGCCTCTCCTCTGGTGCTGAAAGGCTACGCCCTTTCCGCGGAAGCCGCCGGGTTGGTGCTGTGGCTCATTCTGATCCATAATGTGTTTAACGCCATTGTGTATCCCTTTTCCGGCGCACTCTCCAGCGGCCTGCGGGCGGCGGGGGATGTGAAGTTTACCATGTACGTCAGTATCCTTTCCACCATCTGCTGCCGGGTGCTGTTTTCCGTGGTCTTCGGCATCTGGCTGCAGATGGGCGTCATCGGCGTGGCCTTTGCCATGTGCCTGGACTGGATGGCAAGAGGTGTCATCTTCTGGTTCCGGTTTCGCTCCGGCGTCTGGAAAAAATTCCAGGTTATCTGAAACCATACCGGCGCAAGGCCGTCGTGTTCCTGTTCTGGCGATGGATAGCCGCAACCGTTCAGCCTTCCACTGTTCCGCGAGACGTCACGCTGCTTTTGCAGCGGGATCCCGAGGCCTGCGGGCGCCGGGCTGCGGGAAACGCAGCCTGTGTGCATGTTTTTGTGACAGTGAAGCCGGAAGGTTGAGCTGTTACGGAAAGCCGGGGCAGGGATGCGGCGGCCTTTACAATCTGCGAAATCTATTTTATACTATACCCAGGAAAAATCCGCACGTCCCGGCAGAGTGGATCTGTCAGAGCGCGCGGTCAGAGAACGGAGAGCAGTTATGAAGTGTGAAGAAGCCCTTACAAGGATCAGCGCTTATATCGACAATACGCTGTCCGGCCGGGAACTGGAGGAGTTCATCGAGCATGTGGAGCATTGCCCGGAGTGCTATGATGAACTGGAGACTTACTATACCATCAAAGTGGGAATCAATTATCTGGAACAGGACCGGCAGGACGCGTACAATATTCCGCAGATGCTGAAAAAGGATTTGGAGCGGAAAAAGGACCGGCTGCACCGGGGAAAGGTGATCCGCAGCCTGGCGATGGCGCTGGCTGTCACCCTGGCAGTGGCGGGTATCCTGTGGCTGGCCGTCTCCTGGGGCGATCTTGCGCTTCCCCGGATCTTCTGACAGGAAACGGACGGCGGGGCGCGGCAAATCCTTCACGGGTTCGGCCGTTAATGAGGAAAGGAAAACCAATTTATGAGTGAGAAAATTGTACTGATCGACGGACACAGCATTTTGAACCGGGCATTTTACGGACTGCCGGATCTGACCAATTCGGAGGGAGTGCATACCAATGCGGTGTACGGATTTCTGAATATCATGACCAGGATTCTGGAAGAGGAAAAGCCACAGTATCTGACGGTGGCTTTTGACGTTCATGCGCCCACCTTCCGCCATCAGATGTATGAGGCGTACAAGGGGACCAGAAAACCCATGCCCCAGGAGCTGAGAGAGCAGGTGCCGCTGATCCGTCAGGTGCTGGAGGCCATGGGCGTGTGCATCGTCTCCCGGGAGGGTTACGAGGCGGACGATCTGCTGGGAACCATCGCCCGGCGCGGCGAGGCGCGGGGGCTGGAGGTGACGGTGGTGTCCGGAGACCGGGATCTGCTGCAGCTGGCCACGGAGAAGATTCTGGTAAGGATTCCGAAAACCCGGGGCGGAAAGACGGTGATCGAGGACTACCACGCGGCGCAGGTACAGGAGACGTTTCAGGTGACACCCCCGCAGATCATCGAGCTGAAGGCACTGATGGGAGATACCGCGGACAATATTCCCGGTATTCCCGGGGTGGGGGAGAAGACCGCCGCAAAAATCATCGGCGCCTACGGATCCATTGAAAATGCCCACGATCATCTGGAGGAGATCAAGCCCAACAAAGCCAGGGAATCTCTGCGGGAGCATTACGATCTGGCGGTGCTCAGCAAAAAGCTGGCCACCATCGACACGGACGCGGCCATCGACTTTTCCTGGGAGGAGGCGCGGCTGGGAAATCTGTATACCCCTGAAGCTTACGAGATGTTCCGGAGGCTGGATTTCAAGAATCTTCTGTCCCGCTTTGACCAGGAACAGCAGCCCCAGGCCATGGAGTATCAGGTGATCACGGATCCGCAGAAAGCCGGCGAACTCTTCCGTCAGGCTCAGGCGGCGTCCGGCTGCGGCCTGGCCCTGCTGGAGGGCAGTGAGGGAACCGTGGGATTGGGCCTGGCTTTCGGAAGGGATCAGGTATACTATTTCCCCGTTGGGGAAGCCATTTCAGATCAGCAGCTGAAAGATTGGGCCCGGCAGCTGTTCGCCGGGGAGCATCCGGTGGGCGCGCCGGATGTGAAGGCCATGCGCAAATGGGTGGAAATCCCCGCGGACGGCCAGGCCTTTGATCTGGGTGTGGCGGCCTATCTTCTGAACCCTCTGAAAAATTCCTACACCTACGATGACGCAGCCAGTGAGTATCTGGGAGAGACGGTTCCTGCCGCATCGGAGATATTCGGGACGCCAAAACTTCCGGATTTGTCCCGGGCTGAGCCTGAAAAAGCGGCGGCTTACGCTTCCAGCCAGGCATACGTTTCCTGGGCGGCCAGAGAACCCATGCGCCAGGCCCTTTCGGATACCGGCATGCTGAAACTTTTTGAGCAGGTGGAGATGCCGCTTCTGTTTACCCTGGACGATATGGAAAAGGCGGGAATCCGGGCCCGGGCGGAGGAACTGAAGGTGTACGGCAGCCAGCTGCAGGTGCGGATCGAGGAACTGGAGACCTCCATCTGGGAACAGGCCGGCGAAACGTTTAATATCAATTCTCCCAAGCAGCTGGGGGTGATCCTTTTTGAAAAGATGGGGATGCCGGGAGGAAAGAAAACGAAGACCGGCTATTCCACCGCGGCGGATGTGCTGGACAAGCTGGCTCCTGACTATCCTTTTGTGGCGGATATCCTGGAATACCGGCAGCTGGCCAAGCTGAAATCCACCTACGCCGACGGGCTGGCCGGCTATATCGCCGGGGATGGCCGGATTCATTCCACCTTCAACCAGACCATCACAGCCACCGGAAGAATCAGCAGTACGGAACCCAACCTGCAGAATATTCCCATCCGGATGGAGCTGGGACGGCTGATCCGGAAGGTATTTGTGCCGGAGGAAGGATTTGTATTTCTGGACGCGGATTATTCCCAGATCGAGCTGCGGGTGCTGGCCCATATGTCCGGGGACGAAAAGCTGATCGAGGCTTACCGGGAAGCTCAGGATATTCACAGGATCACCGCCTCCCAGGTGTTCCATGTGCCCTTTGACCAGGTGACGGATCTGCAGAGAAGAAACGCCAAGGCGGTGAACTTCGGCATTGTCTACGGCATCAGCTCCTTCGGACTCAGCCAGGATCTCAGCATCACCAGAAAAGAAGCCGCGGATTATATTGAGAAATACTTTGAGACGTATCCCAAAATCAAGGGATTTCTGGACGGCGAGGTGGAAAAGGCGAAAAAGGACGGCTATGTGTCCACCATGTTCGGCAGGAGACGGCCGGTGCCGGAGCTGAAATCCTCCAACTTTATGCAGCGTTCCTTCGGGGAACGGGTGGCCATGAATTCTCCCATCCAGGGAACGGCTGCGGACATCATCAAAATCGCCATGGTGCGGGTCAACGAGCGGCTCCGCCGGGAGGGACTGCGGTCCCGGCTGATTCTTCAGGTGCACGACGAGCTGCTGATCGAAACGGCGAAGGAGGAGCTTGAGGTGGTATCCCGGATTCTGGAAGAAGAAATGCGGGGGGCCGCCGACCTGGCAGTGCCGCTGGAGGTGGATATGCACACCGGAAGTAACTGGTATGAAGCCAAATAAGGGGGAACACATATGAAGATCATAGGAATCACCGGCGGCGTGGGCGCCGGGAAAAGCGAGGTACTGAATTTCATCGCCGGGCGGTATGATGCCACGGTGGTGGAAGCGGATCAGGTGGGCTACCTGGTGATGCAGCCCGGGAAAGAAGCCTATGAACCGGTGGCAGAACTGTTTGGGCCGTCTGTGGTGAAGGAGGACCAAACGCTGGATCGGGAGAAGATCGCGCAGATAGTTTTTGAGGACCGGCAGCTTCTGGAAAAGCTGAACGCCATCGTCCATCCGGCGGTGAAGAGATACATCCGCCGGGCCATCCAGATGGAGCAGGAGGCGGGGACGGAAATCTTCGTGGTGGAAGCCGCTTTGCTGATTGAAGATAAATATGATGAAATTTGTGACGAACTGTGGTATATTTATGCGGACGAGAATGTCCGGATGCACCGGCTGATGAAAAACAGAGGGTACTCGGTGGAAAAGATCCGCGGGATTCTCGCCAATCAGCTCAGTGAAGAGGAATTTGAAAGCCACTGTGATTTTGAGATCGACAACAGCGGCGATTTCCAGGACACTGTGCGGCAGATTGAACAAAGGATGCGGATGTATGAGATTATGTAGTATAGCGAGCGGCAGCAGCGGAAACTGTATCTATGTGGGGAGCGACAGCACCCACGTGCTGGTGGACACGGGAATCAGCGGAAAACGGGTGGAATTCGGGCTCAATGACCTGGACCTTTCCACCCGGGATCTTTCCGGAATCCTGATCACCCATGAACACTCGGATCATATCCGGGGGCTGGGAGTCATTGCCAGAAAGTATCAGATTCCCATTTACGCCACCCGGGGAACCATTGAAGCCATATGCGCTTCCAAAAGTCTGGGAAAATTTCCGGAGAATATCTTCCATGAAATCCGGGAGAATGAGGATTTCGGGCTGGGGGATCTGACCGTGAAGCCCTTTGCCATTTCCCATGACGCGGCGCAGCCGGTGGGATACCGGCTGGAGCACGGGGGAAGGGCTGTGGGGATCGCCACGGATATGGGAATTTACAACGAGTATATCGTAGGGAATCTGTCGGGGCTTGACGCCCTTTTGCTGGAGGCAAACCACGATGTGAATATGCTGCAGGTGGGGAGCTACCCCTATCCCCTGAAGCGGAGAATCCTGGGGGAGAAGGGTCATCTGTCCAACGAGACGGCGGGACAGCTTCTGTGCAGGCTGCTCCACGATCATCTGCAGACGGTGCTTCTGGGCCATCTGAGCCGGGAGAACAATTATGAGGAGCTGGCATATGAGACGGTATGCGCCGAGGTGACCATGGGCGACAATCCGTACAAGGCCGCGGATTTCGATATTTCGGTGGCCCACCGGGAGCAGGCTTCCCGGGTGGTGGTGCTGTGACGCGGCTGCCTATGACAGTAACGGGACAGTGAAGCCGGAAGGCTGAACGGTTACTCTGACGAAAACACTGTGCCGTCTTTGGACGGCGGAATGGAGATTGAGATGAAGAAAACAATTATTACCGTAGTAGGAAAAGACACCGTGGGAATTATCGCCAGAGTCTGCACGTATCTGGCTGAAAACCAGATCAACATTCTGGATATCACCCAGACCATTGTGGACGGTTATTTTAACATGATGATGATCACCGACGCCTCTGCCAGCAAAAAGAGCACCGGGGAAATCGCCAAAGAGCTGGAGAAGGTGGGGGAGACCATCGGGGTGTCCATCCGCTGCCAGCATGAGGATATTTTCAATATGATGCACCGGATTTGATCAACAGGCAGGAGGATGAGACCATGATTAATATGTTTGAGGTAAAGGAAACCAACGAGATGATCCAGCAGGAAAACCTGGACGTCAGGACCATCACCCTGGGAATCAGCCTTCTGGACTGTATTTCCGCAGATCTGGAGCAGGTAAACGCCCGTGTGTATGAGAAAATCACCCGGCTGGGCAGGGATCTGGTGAAGACAGGCGAGGAGATTTCCCGCGAATACGGAATTCCCATTGTGAATAAGCGGATTTCCGTGACGCCCATGGCGCTGGTGGGCGGCGCGGCCTGCAGCACGCCGGAGGATTTCGTGACGCTGGCAAAAACGCTGGACCGGGCAGCTCAGACGGTGGGGGTCAACTTCATCGGAGGCTATTCCGCGTTGGTGTCCAAGGGCATGACGAAGGCGGATGAGCTGCTGATCCGCTCCATTCCCCAGGCGCTGGCGCAGACGGAGCGGGTATGCAGTTCCGTGAATCTGGGCTCCACCAAGACGGGTATCAACATGGACGCGGTGAAATTGATGGGAGAGATGGTTCTGGAAACCGCCCGGGCCACCAGCGAAAAGGATTCTCTTGGCTGCGCCAAGCTGGTGGTATTCTGCAATGCTCCCGACGACAATCCCTTTATGGCGGGCGCTTTCCACGGAGTTACCGAGGCGGACGCGGTGATCAACGTGGGTGTCAGCGGCCCTGGCGTGGTGAAACACGCGCTGGAGAAGGTGCGGGGAGAGAATTTCGAGGTGCTGTGCGAGACCATCAAGAAAACGGCCTTCAAGATCACCCGGGTGGGCCAGCTGGTGGCCCAGGAGGCGTCCAGACGGCTGGGCGTGCCCTTTGGCATCGTGGATCTGTCCCTGGCCCCCACGCCGGCCATCGGTGATTCCGTGGCGGAGATTCTGGAGGAGATCGGACTGGATTCGGTGGGCGCTCCCGGCACCACCGCGGCGCTGGCGCTGCTGAACGACCAGGTGAAAAAAGGCGGCGTGATGGCTTCTTCCTACGTGGGAGGATTGAGCGGAGCCTTCATTCCCGTCAGCGAGGATCAGGGTATGATCGACGCGGTGACCGCGGGAGCCCTGACGCTGGAAAAACTGGAGGCCATGACCTGCGTCTGCTCCGTGGGCCTGGATATGATCGCCATTCCCGGTTCCACCAAGGCAACCACCATTGCCGGCCTGATCGCCGATGAGATGGCCATCGGCATGGTGAACCAGAAAACCACGGCTGTCCGGGTGATTCCCGTGATCGGCAAGGATGTGGGAGATACGGTGGAATTCGGCGGCCTGCTGGGCTATGCGCCGGTGATGCCGGTGAACCGGTTCGGCTGCGATGCCTTTGTGAACAGAGGCGGAAGAATACCGGCGCCGATTCACAGCTTTAAAAACTGAGGACAGCAGAGAAAACGTTTAAGAAAAAAGGATCGTCTCCGCGGAAGCGGCGGCGGTCCTTTTGTAATAGGATTTTCACAAAGCTGCCGGCATTTTTATGCCGTGTGAGAATATTTTGTTAAAATCCTTCTTTCGGATTCCCTGTGGTCCGGCAGCGACAGCTGGGAGATGAGAATCCCGCAGATGATGATGGCGCCGCCCAGAAGAAAACTGACTGTCAGCTTTTCTCCCAGAAAGAGAACGCCGAACAGGGTGGAGGTCACCGGCTGCAGGGGATAGAACATGGAACAGGTGCCGGCGTTCAGAAAGGCCAGACTGCGGTTCCACAGAAGCTGGGCCAGTCCCGTGCAGATCAGGGCGATATATACCACTGCCGCCGCGGAGGAAGGACGGATGCTCAGAGGATTTTGCAGGGTTTCTGCGGCGAAGAAAGGAGTGGTAAACACCAGTCCCACCGCCATGCTCCAGAAGGTAATCTGAATGGGGCTGTACCTGGAAGAAATTTTGCGGACGGCAATCATGGTCAGCGACCAGAGAATTACGGAGACAACAGAACAGAGGATGCCTGCCGGGCTGGCAGCCGAACCTGATTTTCCGAAAATCACCAGGACGCCGGCCACTGCCAGAAGAACCGCTGCCAGCTTCCGGGGAGTCAGGGATTCCTTCAGAAATACCGCTGCCAGAAAGGTGACGGCCACCGGATTCATGGAATTGATCAGGGAAGCCATGGAAGCGCTGGCCAGATTGGTACCCAGGGTCTGCAGCATGATGGCGGCAAAATAGCCCACGCCCCCGATGAAAAGAAAATATTTCCAGTCGCCGCGGCGGATGCGCGTCTGTTTCTTTTCCCTGCGGTAAAGCACAAACAGGGGAAATAACCCCAGAAAATACCGGAAAAACAGCAGAGCTGTCGGGGAGAGATCCGCCAGAGCTGTTTTGCTGGCAACGTAAAGGCTGCCCCAGATTACAAAAGTAATGATCAGCAGCGTGTAGGAGAGAAATGTTCCGTTTTTTCCTTGTTTCATATTTTCAACTTCCTTTCCGGATGTGGACGCGGTATCCGGCGTCCGAACCGCTTCATCTCCTGTATTATAGGCTTTTCTTTTTTATAGATCTAATATATAATTTTGATGGAAATATAGAAAAAATAAATAGTATCCTTAAAAGGAAATGTTGTTTTGGAGGGGGAAACCATGACATTGCTGCAACTGCAATATTTTGATACGGTTTGCCAGGCAGGAACAGTGAGCGGGGCGGCCGGTATGCTTCACATTGCCCAGCCCAGCCTCAGTGTGGCGCTGAAGAATCTGGAGGAGGAGCTGGGACTGGAACTGTTCGCCCGCCGGGGAAGAGGGCTCGAACTGACAGCGGCAGGCAGCCGGCTGCTGCCCTATGCCCGGAAGGTATTGTCCGATGCGGAAAGGTTCCGGCTGGAAGCGGACTGGCAGAAGGAACAGGACAAAAACAGGCTGAGACTGAGTTATGTGGATGTGGTGGAGGATCAGGTGCCGGGCTGGATCCGGAAGATTCAGCAGAAGGAAGGGCACAGGCAGCTTCTGGTGGATACGCAGAGCGCTTCGACAGGGGAAATCCTGAGAGATCTGAAGGAAGGACGCTGTGATCTGGGAATTGTGTCGGAGAAGGAAGAAGAGGGGGAGCTGCATTTTCAGCTGCTGGAAGAAATGGAGTATATGGCGGCTGTGTATGAGCGGCATCCCCTGGCCTCAAAAGAGAGTATTTTTCTGGAAGAAATCAGCAGAGATCCCTTTGTGGCCTATGAGAAAAGTTCCATGGCCGGAAAACTGCTGGATCCTCTGCTGGCAGCGCTGGGTTTTTCTCCCAGAATCCGGTACCGTGCTTCTACGGAAGACGCTATTCTGGCTTTTGTGAGGGAGGGATTCGGCGTGTCGGTGCTGGCCTGCCGTCCCTGCCGGGTTCCCTCCGGAATCCGGATGCTGAAACTGCCGCAGATTACCGCGAAGCGGAGATTTTATCTGGCAGTGGCAAAAGGCAGCCGGTTTCGGGAGACTCATTCAGAGAGCATCCTCAGGGCGCTGACGGATTTGGAGGGCTGACGGGAAGCTGAAGAAATCCCCGGAAGGCCATGGGGCCGCCGGGGAAAAAGGAATCAACGGTTACAGAATCGTCAGCTGCCGCGTGTGTTCATGGCGGAAAGGACGGTGATACCGGGAACAGCGGATGGTTTCATACAGGTGGCAGATGGTAATTTCCTCCTCCAGAAGCCGGTGAGCCTGTTCATCGAGAAGGAGGGCGGCATTGGCAGTGCCGGTTATCAGGGGGATTTTTCCGTTTTCCTTTATTGCGCGCAGAACGCCTGAGGCTTCCCGGCGGAAACCCAGCAGCCGGGCGTAGGAGATGGGCGGAGCCTGCCGGATATCCAGAAGAAGATGAAACAGCGCCCGGGAAATCCGGGAGTAGGTCAGTTCCCGGGTCTTTAAAAGCGCCGTAAACTGGGATACCGTCTCAAAGGAATTGCGCAGCCGCCCGATCCGGTCTGCCAGTTCCGGGGACAGCTCCCGGATGGACGTCATTTCCTGCCGGCTGCGGCTGTAGAGCATCCACCGCAGAATCTGGGAAAAGTCATCCTCCCACAGACAGCCTTCCCGGTTCAGGGCATCCGCAAATGCCTCCCCGACAGGGGATGGCATCCCGGCAAACAGCCGTTCCGTTTCTTCCGGAAGGCCGCCTCCGTTTTCCTTCAGGGCCAGCCGGATGGCGGAGGCGGAGGGAAAGGTACCCTCAAGCCCGGTGTCGTGATAGCCGCTTCCCTTCCGGGAAATGGTAAAAGGCTTCATGGAACTGCGCAGTCTTCGCAGCGCTTTCAGGTATTCCACCCCCAGGATATTGTTGGGGGACAGAAGCAGCGCCGCGTCCTGGGGATTTTCACCTTCACGGGAAAGATAGGCGGCCAGCGCCTGCTGCCGGGCCGCCGGGAAGGAATCGCCCGCCCGCAGCCGGATCTTCAGTGTTTCCCGGTAGTCCTCCGGCTCATCCAGGAGAATCCGCGCCACTTCCTCCAGGGCCCGGATATCGCCGCACTCGCTGCCAAAAGACAGCACATCCACGCAGCCAAGTCCATCCAGCAGCTTTACCCCAGCCCGGGCGAAAAATTCCGCGCTCTGGCAGGCATTGGCCGCCGGCAGGGCAAAGACCAGATCCGCACCGCCAAGAAGCGCCAGGCGCGCCCGGGCGTGAGCGTCAAAAAGAGCGGGAGCCCCCCGCTGCACAAAGGATCCGCTGATGACCGCCACGATGACGTCCGCGCCGGTCTTTTTCCGCGTCTCTTCGATCTGATAGGCATGTCCCCGGTGAAAGGGATTGTATTCCGCAATAATTCCCGCAACTTTCATAAATCAATCTCCTCAGAATTTATCCCTATTTTAGCAGGAAAAAGGAAAGATGACAACTTTGGGATGTACGCAATAAAATACTGTTAAAAAAATAACTAACCTTGTAAGACCCCGGCAATGGAGTTATAATTTTTAATAGTGAGTATATCCGGTTTTTATGCCCTCCGGGCCAAAAACCAGTGAAGGGGTAATGCTATTAAAACCTGCCCTGGCAGGGGAAACAACGAAAGGAGTCATAGAATCATGGGATTTATTGACGTAATCAAAGCAAGAGCAAAAGCAAACAAGAAGGTGATCGTTCTTCCGGAGACAGAAGACAGAAGAACCTACGAAGCTGCCGCACAGATTCTGAAAGAGGAGATCGCGGACATCGTTCTGGTGGGAAGCGAGGAGGCTGTGAAGAAAGGCAGCGAGGGCCTGGATATTTCCGGCGCCAAAATCGTGGATCCGGCCACCTCTGAAAAGACACAGGCATATATCGACAAACTGGTGGAACTGAGAAGCAAAAAGGGCATGACCCCGGAGCAGGCAAAAGAGATTCTGCTGAATCAGTACCTGTATTACGGCGTAATGATGGTGAAGATGGGAGATGCCGACGGTATGGTATCCGGCGCCTGCCATTCCACCGCTGACACACTGCGTCCCTGCCTGCAGATCCTGAAGACCAAACCGGGAACCAAGCTGGTATCCGCTTTCTTCCTGATGGTAGTTCCCAACTGCGAGTACGGCGCTGACGGAACCTTCATCTTCGCGGATTCCGGACTGAACCAGAACCCCAACCCGGAAGAGCTGGCAGCCATCGCGGGATCCTCCGCAGATTCCTTCCGCCTGCTGGTGGAAAAAGAGCCGGTTGTGGCCATGCTGTCCCACTCCACGAAAGGAAGCGCGAAACACGCGGATGTGGACAAGGTTGTGGAAGCTACCAAGATCGCCAAGGAGCAGTATCCGAACCTGAAGCTGGACGGAGAATTCCAGCTTGACGCCGCCATCGTTCCCAGCGTGGGCGCCTCCAAGGCACCGGGCAGCGACGTGGCAGGAAAAGCCAACACCCTGGTATTCCCGGATCTGGATGCCGGAAATATCGGATACAAGCTGGTACAGAGACTGGCAAAAGCGGAAGCTTACGGCCCCATCACCCAGGGTATTGCGAAACCGGTGAACGACCTGTCCCGCGGATGCTCTGCTGAGGATATCGTAGGCGTTGTTGCCATCACGGCGGTACAGTGCCAGGCTGAGTAAGCAAACGGAATTTGGAGGATAAGAAGATGAATGTATTAGTTATCAACTGCGGAAGTTCTTCGCTGAAATATCAGTTAATCAATTCCGACTCCGAGGAGGTTCTGGCAAAGGGTCTCTGCGAGAGAATCGGCATCGACGGAAGACTGGTTTACCAGAAAGAGGGATGCGACAAGGAAATCACAGAGGCATCCATGCCCACCCACAAAGAAGCCATCCAGATGGTTCTTGAGGCGCTGACCAACGAGAAAACCGGCGCCATCGCCAGCCTGAAGGAAGTAAACGCCATCGGCCACCGGGTGGTACACGGCGGAGAGAAGTTCGCTTCTTCCGTAATCATCGACGAGGAAGTGGTGAAGGCTGTGGAGGAGTGCAACGATCTGGCTCCCCTTCATAACCCGGCAAACCTGATCGGAATCAATGTCTGCGCGGAGCTGATGCCCGGCGTGCCGCAGGTGGCAGTATTCGATACCGCTTTCCATCAGACCATGCCTCCGAAAGCATACCTGTACGGTCTGCCGCTGGAGTACTACAAGAATTACAAAGTGAGAAGATACGGATTCCACGGAACCAGCCACAGCTTCGTATCCAAGAGAGCAGTGGATTTCCTGGGACTGAATAAAGAAGATTCCAAGGTGATCGTATGCCATCTGGGCAACGGTTCCTCCATCAGCGCCGTGAGAAACGGAAAATGCGTGGACACCACCATGGGCCTGACTCCGCTGGAGGGCGTTGTGATGGGTACCCGTTCCGGAAACATTGATCCGGCTATCATGGAGTTTATTGCAAAGAAAGAGGATCTGGACATCGCGGGCGTGATGAACGTCCTGAACAAGAAGTCCGGCCTTCTGGGGCTGTCCGGCGGACTGTCCAGTGATTTCCGTGATCTGAACGAAGCTGCCGAGAGCGGCAACCAGGATGCGGCCAACGCTATCGAGGTTCTGTCCTACGGCATCGCGAAATTCGTGGGCGGCTATGTGGCAGCCATGAACGGTGTGGACGCCATCGTGTTCACCGCCGGAATCGGCGAGAACGCCTGCCCGGTTCGCGAAAAGGTAGTCAGCTATCTGGGCTATCTGGGAATCACTCTGGATAAGGAAGCCAACAGCAAGAGAGGTGAGGAGATCGTGATCTCCACCGCCGACTCCAAGGTGAAGGTTGCTGTGATCCCCACCAACGAGGAGCTGGCAATCTGCCGTGAAACGGTTGCGCTGGTAAAATAAAGCGGCGCCCGGTGCGGCAGTCCATTCAGAATTAGAATCAGAATCCGCCGGGATTCTCCTGATTTTTCAGGAAACCCGGCGGAAATTTTCGCGGAAATTTGTCAAGAAAAATTGGTTGACAAACAGCAACTGTTTCTGTATAATTGATTGAGTGTGATTAGGAGAACATTATGTTGATTGATTTATCCGGAATACTTGCCCGGGAAGGGGAACAGAAAACTTTTTCCATTTCTCCTGAGGGAGAATATTTTTCCTGTCAGCTGGGTGATTTTGCCTATGCTGAGAAAGGTCCGGTTACGCTGACCGTTACCCATACGGGAAAGCAGGCGGTGACGCTGGAAGGGGAGGGAAAGGTTTCCATCTGGATTCCCTGTGCCCGCTGTCTGGAACCTGTGGAGGTTTCTTTTGCCATATCCATTGACGAGGAGGCGGACGCAAGGCCTGACAGCCGCAAAGAAGGCGGGGAGACGGATGAAGACTGCTGTATCCACGACAAACAGCTGGATACGGAGCAGCTGCTTCATAATGAGATTCTGATCCAATGGCCAATGAGGGTGCTGTGTAAAGAGGACTGCAAAGGAATCTGCAGCCGTTGTGGGAAGAACCTGAATAAGGGAACCTGTGACTGCGATACGGCAGAATTAGACCCCAGAATGGCTGTGATCAGTGATATATTCAAGAATTTTAAGGAGGTGTAATCAATGTCCATCTGTCCGAAGAATAAAACATCCAAAGCAAGAAGAGACAAGAGAAGAGCAAACTGGAAAATGAGCGCTCCCAATCTTGTAAAGTGCAGCAAATGCGGAGCACTGATGATGCCCCACAGAGTATGCAAGGCTTGCGGTTCCTATAACAAGAGAGAAATCATTTCTCAGGAAGCATAAGAAAAGCAAGGGACTCCCGGCAGGAAACTGCCGGGAATTTTTTTGCTTCAAAGAGAATTGTTTTGATGTTTATACCGTGAGGCCGGAAGACCGAACAGTTATATGAAAAATGTAAAACATAAAAGTACACTTGCACTTACAAGCAAGTAATGTTACAATAGGTTTAAAAATGGAGTGTCAAAAAAATAACAGGCGGAGGAGACTTTGCTCTGGATGACCATTTTCAGGAGACGGTATTCGTCTCCGGCAATAGTAACCAAGAAAGGGAGATTAAGATGGGAAAGACACATAAGAAAGACAAAATTGTTGTGGTTGGCGCCGGCAATGTGGGTGAAGCGATTGCATATACCCTTATGGTGAGGGATCAGGCCAACGATATTGTTCTGGTGGATGTGAATGAGGCCAGAGCAAAAGGCGCTGCGCTGGACATTGCTCATGGAACCAGCTTCTACAAACAGATCTGGGTACGTCAGGGAGGCTATGAGGAGTGTGCGGATGCCCGCCTGATTATCATTACAGCCGGTGTCGCGAGAAAACCCGGCCAGACCCGTCTGGACCTGGCAAAAATTAATGTGAACATTGCCAGAGATATCACGAAGAGCATCATGAAATATGCGGACAATCCGCTGATTCTGGTGGTTTCCAATCCCGCCGATATCATTACAAAGGCTGTTACAGAGACATCCGGACTTCCGGCGAACCGCGTAATCGGAACCGGAACCTCACTGGATACCGCCCGTTTCCGTTATTCCATCAGTGCCCGTCTGCATGTGAACGTAGAGGATGTGAACGCCTATGTGCTGGGTGAACACGGAGACAGCCAGGTGCCCATCTGGAGTTCAGCCAACATTGCGGGATTTCCGCTGGATGATTTCGCGGATCAGGTAAAACACAAAATTGACAAAGAAGCTGTGGCAGATCGCACCAAAAATGGCGGCGCGGAGGTAATCGGTCTTAAGGGTGCCACCTTCTATGGAATCGCCATGTCAGTTTCCAATCTGGTGGAGGCGATTATCAGAGATGACAGCGCCATTCTTCCGGTTGCTCATGTGCTGGATGAGAAGTTCGGAGAATGGGCTGGTGTGGCGCTTTCCATCCCATGTCGTTTAGGCTGGGAAGGAATTGAGAAAACTCTGATGATCCCCATGAACGATGAGGAGAAAGCAGCTATGGATCGTTCCGCTCAGATTCTGAAGGACTTCTGGGAGCAGGTTAAAAATCAGTAAAAAGAAAAAGAAAGGAAGAACACGAAAATGGATAAGAAAGAATTTGCACTGAAGCAGCATGAAGAATGGGCCGGCAAGCTGGAGATCAAAAGCCGCGCAAAACTGGAGACCCCGGAGGATCTGTCCGTTGCCTATACCCCGGGAGTTGCAGAACCCTGTCTGGCAATCTCCAAGGATGTAGATGAGTCCTACAAGTACACCAGACGCCATAACCTGGTAGCTGTAGTTACTGACGGAACTGCTGTTTTGGGTCTGGGAGATATCGGACCTGAGGCTGGTATGCCGGTTATGGAAGGAAAATGCGTGCTGTTCAAGGAGTTCGGCGGTGTGGATGCGTTCCCTCTGTGCGTGCGCAGCAAAGATGTAGACGAGATCGTAAAGACGGTAAGCCTGCTGGCAGGAAGCTTCGGCGGCGTGAACCTGGAGGATATCTCCGCTCCCCGCTGCTTTGAGATCGAGAGAAAGCTGAAAGAGTGCTGCGATATTCCGATTTTCCATGATGATCAGCACGGAACCGCAGTGGTTACCGCTGCAGCTATGATCAATGCCCTGAAGCTCACCGGAAAGAAGCTGGATGAGATTAAAGTGGTTACTTCCGGCGCAGGCGCTGCCGGAATCGCCATCATCAAGCTGCTGGTAAGCCTGGGTCTTCAGAATGTAATTATGTGTGACCGTCACGGAGCCATCTACGAGGGAAGAGATAATCTGAATCCGGAGAAAGAGGAGATGGCAAAGATCTCCAACAAGAATAAAGAAAAAGGCTCCCTGGCTGATATGCTGAAAGGCGCAGATGTATTTATCGGAGTTTCCGCTCCCGGAACTGTGACTGAGGAGATGGTACAGAGCATGGCCAAGGATCCTATCCTGTTCCCCATGGCAAACCCCGTTCCCGAGATTATGCCGGATCTGGCAAAGAAGGCCGGAGCCGCTGTAATCGGTACCGGAAGAAGTGATTTCCCCAACCAGATCAACAATGTGCTGGCATTCCCGGGTATCTTCCGCGGAGCGCTGGATGTACGCGCGAAGGATATCAATGATGAAATGAAGGTAGCTGCCGCTTATGCCATCGCAAACCTGATTGATGAGAAGGATCTGACACCGGATTACATTATTCCGAATCCCTTTGATAAGAGAGTGGCCGAGGCTGTTGCCAAAGCAGTGGCAGAAGCCGCGAGAAAGACAGGAGTTGCCCGTATCTGATCCGGAAAGCGGGATCTCCGGTATAAGGATAAGAGGCCATCGCGCGAATTACTTCGTGCGATGGCCTCTTGGCGTGTTTCTAGTAAAACGTTGGTATCATAATTCATGACAGCGGATAGTCAGCGCAGCGCGCTTTCCACTGTTCTATAGCAACGGCTCAGGATATCGGATGACCGGCGGATGGCCGGCATCCTTTTCCGGTCCCGGGCCGTTATACTCCGGTCTATTATAATTTTACAACGTTGGCGGCCTGCATGCCACGCGCGCCTTCTGTCAGATCATAAGTCACAGCCTGACCTTCGTCCAGCGATTTGAAGCCTTCTCCCTGAATAGCGGAGAAATGAACAAATACGTCAGCACCGTCTTCTCCTGTAATGAAGCCATACCCTTTTTCCGCGTTGAACCACTTCACAGTCCCTTTGTTCATGATGTTACCTCCATAAAAAATAGAAAAATAGAAAATAGAATGTTGATAAAGAAGAGACACTAAAAAAAGCCCTGAACATGGAGATTACATCAATATAAATAATATAATCCCGCATACCCCATGGGCTAATATTAGATACATAGAATTTCTCTTCTTACCGCCATTATAGAGTGAATATTCATAAAAGTCAAGCGGAAAAAGGGCTTTATTTCGGAGAGAAATTCGTGTATGATAGTAGCATGATGATAATCCACACAAAGCACCCTGAATGTAGGGCAGGAAAGGACAAAATATGCGAATTTTAATTAAAAACGGACGTATCATTGATCCGGATACCCGGATGGATCAGGTGGGAGATCTTCTCATTGAGGATGACAAAATTTCCGCGGTGGGAGACCGGCTTGAGGAAACCGCCGACCGGGTAGTAGATGCGTCTGGCTGTTATGTGATGCCGGGACTGATTGATATGCATGTGCATCTGAGAGATCCCGGGCTGACCTATAAGGAGGATATTATTACCGGCGCGGATGCGGCGGCCCATGGCGGCGTTACCACCATTCTGGCCATGCCTAACACGAAACCGGTGATGGATGACGCCAGCCGGGTAGCTTATGTAAAAAACAAAGCCAGAGAATTTGCCAAAGTGAATGTTCTTCAGGTAGGCGCGATCACCAGAGGAATGAAGGGAGAAGAACTGGCGGATATAGAGGCTATGGTCAGGGAAGGTGTTCCGGCTATCAGTGAAGATGGAAAATCAGTGATGAATACTCAGCTTTACAGGGAGGCTATGCAGATTGCCAAAAGGCTGAACATTCCTGTGCTGGCTCACTGTGAGGATATCGACATGGTGAGAGATGGCTGTATGAATGAGGATGAGAAGTCCCGGGAGTTTGCTCTGCCGGGAATCAGCAATGCGGTGGAGGACTGTATAGTGGCCAGAGATATCATACTGGCCCGGGACACAGGATGCCATCTGCATCTGTGCCATTGCTCCACTGAGGGAGCAGCCATGATGATGCGGGCAGCAAAAGAGTATGGTCTTCCGGTATCAGCCGAGGTGTGCCCCCATCACTTTACACTGACATCTTCTGATATGATTGAAGGGGACGCCAACTATAAGATGAACCCGCCTCTGAGAACAGGGAAGGACCGGACGGCGCTTCTGGAGGCACTGAGAGATGATGTGATTGAGGTGATCAGCACGGATCATGCACCTCACTCAGAGGAAGAAAAAAGCAGATCTATGCTTGAAGCGCCTTTTGGTATTGTGGGGTTGGAGACCAGTGTGGCGCTGACTATCACAGAGCTGGTGGACAAAGGATGGATCACTCCCATGCAGATGGCGGAGAAGATGAGTGGTAATCCGGCCCGTATCGTCCACCTGGATAACAAAGGTTCCCTGCGCCCGGGCAAGGATGCGGATGTGGTGGTGATTAATCCGGAGGAGGAGTACACCATCGATGTGAACCGGTTCGTTTCCAAAGGAAAGAATTCCCCCTTCAACGGCAGAAAGGTGAAGGGAAAAGTAAAGATGACCATTTGCGGCGGCCTGGTGGTCTATGAAGATTAAAGCTGTTTGGACGAAATGAATGATAAGGAGATATAAAAAATGATTCAGAAACTGATTGAAAAAATAAAGAAAACACATGCCCCTATTGTGGTGGGTCTGGATCCCATGCTGAATTATGTGCCGGAACATATCCAGAAACGGGCATTTTCCCAGTTTGGGGAAACACTGGAAGGAGCGGCCGAAGCTATCTGGCAGTTTAATAAGGAAATTGTGGATGCCACCTGCGACCTGATCCCCGCGGTAAAGCCGCAGATCGCCATGTATGAGCAGTTTGGTCTGGAGGGTATGAAAGCCTTCAAAAAAACCGTGGATTACTGCCATGAGAAAGGGCTGATTGTTCTGGGGGATGTGAAGAGAGGCGACATCGGTTCTACCTCCGAAGCCTACGCGGTGGGCCATCTGGGGAAAGTACACGTGGGATCCAAACAGTATTACGGATTCGATGAGGATTTTGTGACGGTCAATCCCTATCTGGGATCCGACGGTATCAAACCGTTTATCAAGGTGGCGAAAGAGGAGAAAAAGGGTCTTTTTATTCTGGTGAAAACCTCCAACCCCTCCAGCGGGGAATTTCAGGACCGGCTGATCGACGGGCGTCCGCTGTATGAGTGGGTGGGCGAACAGGTGGCCGCCTGGGGAAAAGAGCATATGGGAGATACCTACAGCTATGTGGGCGCGGTGGTGGGAGCCACTTACCCGGCGCAGGGAAAAGCACTGCGCAAAATCATGCCCAGGACGTTTATTCTGGTGCCCGGCTACGGGGCGCAGGGAGGTCGCGGCAAGGATCTGGTTCATTTCTTCAACGATGACGGACTGGGCGCCATCATCAATTCCTCCCGGGGAATCATTGCGGCCTACAAACAGGAAGCCTACAAAAAATTCGGACCGGAGAATTTTGCCGAGGCATCCCGTCAGGCGGTGAAGGACATGATCGCTGACATTGACGGAGCCCTTCAGGCGGCAAAATAAAAACGAGGAGAATACGGAACAGATGAAGAAAAAGGAAATTTGTACGGTGATCTCCCAGGAGTGCATCGCCAATGATATTTACAGTATGTGGATCCAGACAGACGAGATCGCCGGGGCGGCAGTACCGGGACAGTTTGTCTCTCTGTATACCGGAGATCCCAGCCGGCTGCTGCCCCGTCCCATCAGTCTCTGTGAGATCGATGGCGCCGGAGGAAGACTGCGTCTGGTGTACCGGGTGACGGGAAAGAACACGGGAACGGAGATCCTCTCCCGGATGAAAGTGGGGGACACCCTGGAAGTGCTGGGCCCGCTGGGAAATGGATTTCCCCTGAAAGAGGCGGAAGGAAAACGGGTATTCCTCATGGGCGGCGGCATCGGTATTCCGCCGCTGGTTGAGACTGCCCGCCGGCTTTCCGATACGGCTGATGTGACGGTGATCGCCGGATACCGGGATCAGCTGTTTCTGCAGCAGGAGCTGGCCGGTTGCGGCCGGCTGGTGGTGGCCACCGAGGATGGAAGCGCAGGAACCAGAGGAAATGTCATGGACGCCATCCGTGAGAATGACCTGACGGCGGACGTGATTTTTGCCTGCGGCCCTGCTCCCATGCTGAGAGCCATCAAGAAGTATGCCCAGGAACAGGAGATTCCCTGCTGGATTTCCATGGAAGAGCGGATGGCCTGCGGTATCGGCGCCTGTCTTGCCTGCGTGTGCAAATCCACGGAGGTGGACGGCCATTCCCATGTACACAATAAACGGATCTGCAAGGACGGTCCGGTATTTCCTGCATCGGAGGTGGAGCTGTGATGAATATGAAAGTAAATCTTGCCGGTGTGGAACTGAAAAATCCGGTGATGACCGCCTCCGGAACCTTCGGAAGCGGAGAGGAATACAGTGAACTGGTGGATCTGAACCGGCTGGGAGCGGTGGTGACGAAAGGCGTGGCCAATGTTCCCTGGCCGGGAAATCCCACCCCCCGTATCGCCGAGGTGTACGGAGGTATGCTGAATGCCATCGGCCTTCAGAACCCGGGCATTGACGTATTCTGCGAAAGAGACATCCCTTTCCTGAAAAAGTACGATACGAAAATCATTGTCAATGTCTGCGGAAAGACAGCGGAGGATTACTGTCAGGTGGTGGAACGTCTGGCGGAGGAGCCGGTGGACCTGCTGGAGATCAATATTTCCTGTCCCAACGTCAAGGAAGGCGGCATTGCCTTCGGCCAGGATCCCAGGGCAGTGGAGGATATCACCTCCCGGATCAAACGGCTGGCAAAGCAGCCGGTGATCATGAAACTGAGCCCCAACGTGACGGATATCGCGGAGATGGCCCGGGCAGCCCAGGCAGGCGGCGCGGACGCCCTCTCTCTGATTAATACCCTCACCGGTATGAAGATCGATATTCACCGGAGAGCCTTTGCGCTGGCCAATAAAACCGGCGGCATGTCCGGCCCGGCGGTGAAGCCGGTGGCGGTCCGGATGGTTTATCAGGTGGCCCAGGCGGTGGATCTTCCCATCATCGGTATGGGAGGCATCGCCACGGCGGAGGATGCCCTGGAGTTTATTCTGGCAGGGGCTACAGCGGTTTCCGTGGGAACCGCCAATTTCTATAATCCCACTGCCACGGTGGAAATCGTGGACGGCATCGGGGAATATATGAGAACCTACGGTGTGAAGGATATCAGCGAACTGATCGGAGCGGTAAATCAGTGACACAGGCCCCCAAAAGGGGCCGGCCGTTTCGTGATCTGTAAAAAGAGAGAAGTGACAGCCAGACAGCCGCACTTCTCTCTTCTTCATGAACAAGGGAAAGATACGCAGTGCATGAGGGGAGGAACTATCAATGAAGAAACTATGGGATCTGGCAAAGGGGGATGTGGTACTGTGTGCCTCCTTTGTGCTGGCGGTGCTGTCGTGTTTTCTGACGCCGCCGGGACCGGAATATCTGTCCTACATAGATTTTGACACACTGATTCTGCTGTTTTGTCTGATGCTGATTATGGAGGGTCTGCGGGAGCAGAAGGTATTTCTGGCTCTGGGGAACGGGATGCTGTCCCGGGTTTCCACCCGAAGGGGAGTCACCTTCACGCTGGTGTTCCTGTGCTTCCTATGTAGTATGCTGATTACCAATGATGTGGCGCTGATCACTTTCGTTCCTTTTGGGATCATGATTCTGGAGATGGCAGATCTTCACGGAAAGCTCTGCCGGACCGTGACGCTGATGACCATAGCCGCGAATCTGGGCAGTATGTTCACACCCGTGGGAAATCCCCAGAACCTTTATCTGTATTCCCTGTCAGGCATGACACTGCCGCAGTTCCTGCTGCTGATGCTTCCTTATACCGTGGCTGCGGCCGTGCTGCTTTTTATCATCATCTGGTTTGGAGCGGGACGGGAGAATCTGACCGTAAAACCCCAGACCGTACAGCTGGGGGACCGGGGAACCATCCTCTGGTATCTGCTGCTGTTTGTCTGCTGCCTGCTGACAGTGGCGGGCGTGCTGCCGCACATTTTGCTGCTGATCCTGACGGTGGCTGGCATCTGCTGGAAAAATCCCGCCTCTTTTGTGCGGGTGGATTATTCACTGCTGTTTACCTTTACCTTCTTTTTTATCTTTGTGGGGAATATCCGCCAGGTGGAACAGCTGCAGCTGCTGATCGGCGGATTGCTGGAGGGACATGAGCGGCTGATCAGTGTGGCGGTCAGCCAGATCATCAGCAATGTCCCGGCGGCCATGCTGCTGTCAGGCTATACGGATCAGGTGCGGGAGCTGATTGTGGGAACGAATCTGGGAGGCCTGGGCACCCTGATCGCCTCCATGGCAAGCCTGATTTCCTGGAAACAGATTGCCTCCTGGTATCCGGGGGCGAAAAAACGGTATCTGCTGGAGTTTACCGGTTGGAATCTTCTGTTTTTGGCGGTGTTGTTGCTGATTCCATGA
>HHCFR02800__coassemble_1387_pt1 | contig 22556 bp, 20 predicted proteins | sample HHCFR02800__metabat2_high_PE_078 | metagenome-assembled genome bin HHCFR02800
TTCGGTGAAGCGCTGCGCTCTGTCCAGGAGCAGCTGGATTCCAAAAACTTCTACGCCTTCAATCCCAGCTTCGACGCTCCCTGCACGGCTTCCTGCAACAGCCAGGAAAACCGCTGAAACCAAGCCGGAAAACAGCCGCAGGGCGGGAATACCCGCCCTGTCTGTTTTTATTCTTCTGTACTATCCGCCTCCACGGCAGTCACGGCATCGTATACATAACCTGCAATCTGTCCGGCGCCTTCCACGTTGGGATGGACACCGTCCTCCCGGAACCACTCCGGGTGATTTTCCGTCAGTGTATACAGGTCAATCACGGTAAGCCCTTCCGCTTCCCCGAAGCTTTTCACAGCCTCCGCAATTTCTTTCACAGCGCCGGCCTGAATCCCGAAGCTGGCTTCCCCATTACCGTCCGAAAGAAATGCGGCGGGCGGCGTCATCAATATCACCTTTGGCCCGGAATCCAATTCCCGGTAGCTGTCCACCAGAGTTTCATAATCCGCAAGAAAGGCTTCCCTGCCTTTCCAGTTCTCCTCTTTTGCATCATTAGTCCCCAGCATCAGCACCACGATATCCGCATCATACTCCAGACTCTGCTGATACCTGTCCTGTTTCCTGTAAGAGGCATCGGGGGCTTCCTGGGCCGTGGCGCCTTCCACACCAAAATTTCCCACTCTCCACTGTTTGGTTCCCAGCGCTTCCTGCAGTTTTACCGGATAGCAGTTTTCCTCCCGGTTCTCCACTCCGGTTCCGTATGTAATACTGTCTCCCACGCAGACCACCCGGATCTGCTGCTCTGAAGGGCTTAACATCTGGATCAGATTCCAGAACACCAGCACAATGGCTACCAGAAGCAAGGCCGCCACGCGTTTTCTCTTTTTATCCTGATTCATTCCGTTCACCTCGTCATCATTATAACAGCTTTTATGCAATTCTCTAAAAAACAGAAAGCTGATCCGTAAAAATTTTCATTTTTTGAAGATTGTATTTTTTATCCATTCCTACTACAATACTGTAAGCACCTGATGGAAGGAGACACTGTAATGGCAAGATCATCGGATTCCACCGCCGCGCGCCCGCGGGAATATCTGTTTGACAACTGCAAAGCCCTTCTGATTCTTCTGGTAGTCATCGGCCACTTTGTTGAGCCCAGCTCCGAATTCCAGGACAATCCGCTGCTCTACGATATTAAATGGGGGATCTATTCTTTCCACATGCCGGCCTTTGTGTTCATTTCCGGCTACTTTTCCAAAAAGAAAGCTTCCCTGCGGAAGCTTTTTGGCAGTATTGCCATTCCCTATTTTACCTATGAAATCCTGTATTATCTGCTCTATCTCCTGCTGGACAAGGAGACCGGGCTTTATTTCGCGCGCCCGAAGTTCTCCCTCTGGTATCTGATGGCGCTGTTTTTCTGGCGGCTTCTGTCACCGGTGATCCTGAAAATCCCCAGACACATGCTTCTGATGACGGTGGCCGGCCTGCTGATCGGATGCTCGGAGCTGGATAATTTCCTGTCCATCCCCAGGATTCTGTACTTCTTTCCGTTTTTCCTGGCGGGACTGCATTTTGACAGCTCTCTGCTGTATCGGCTCCGCACTCCCGGAAAACGGCTGATTTCCCTGGGGCTTCTCGGCGGTTATCTCGTCTTCCTGTTTACGGATAACTTCCACCGGAACCTCACTCCCTGGATCTTCTACGGACGCTATTCCTACCATGATATGGGGCTTTCTGCCCCGGAGGGCGCGGCCATCCGGCTGCTGTGCTACGCGTTCTCTTTCCTGCTGCTGTTTCTACTGCTGCTGGTACTGCCGGATTCTCCTTCCAGGTTTTCCGTCCTGGGGGAGCGGACGCTGGCCATCTATATCTGCCATGGGTACGTCTTCAGTATTCTCCGCTACGGAACCGGACTTCTGGACAACGTCCGCGGCCTTCCGGAAAGCCTGTTTCTTCTGGCCTTCTGCGTGGTGCTGGTATGGATATTATCCCGGCCGGTGTTCAGCCGGATCACAGGAAGGATCGCTCACCTTCCGGAATTCTTCCGGTCCTTCAGTGCTCGCGCACAGTAATGCTTCTCAGTTCCTTACGCAGCGGGAGAATCTGATTGGGCGACACGGACAGGGCATCCACACCCATCCCGATCAGTTTCTGGGTCATCTCCCGGTCTGCGGCAAGCTCTCCGCAGATGGTCACTGGAATTCCCTTGCGGTGACCATTCTTCACTGTCATCTGAATCATCCGCAGAACGGCCGGATGACGGGAGCTGCACAGATGAGACACCCTGGGATTCTGACGGTCCGCCGCCATGGTGTACTGTGTCAGATCATTGGTTCCAATGCTGAAAAAATCCACTTTCTCCGCCAGCAAATCACTGATCATCACCGCCGCCGGCGTTTCGATCATAATTCCCTGACGCATCTTTCCATAGGGAATTTTCTTTGCGTCCATCTCTTCCCGTATATCACAGACAATCTCCCGGATGGCCTCCACCTCCTCCAGAGAAGTGATCATGGGATACAGCACGGAAAGATCTCCGTACATGGCAGCACGGAACAGGGCCTTCAGCTGAGTTTTAAAAAGCTCCTCTCTGTCCAGACTGATCCGGATTCCCCGATAACCCATGGCCGGGTTAATCTCACCCTCCAGTCTGAAATAATCGGCCTGCTTGTCTGCCCCGATATCCAGCGTCCGGATCACCACCGGCTGGCCCTGCATCTCCTGTACAATCTGACGGTAAATCTGAAACTGCTCTTCTTCAGATGGGTACGTCTCCCGCTCCATATAAAGAAATTCGCTGCGGAACAGACCGATACCTGCCGCCCGGCTGTGGCGCGCGGCTTCCAGTTCAAACAGTTCTCCGATATTGGCCAGCAGAGGAATCCTGTCTCCGTCCAGGGTCACATCTTCCTTCTGTACATAGGCCTCCAGCCGTTCCTGTTCCCGCTTTTCTTCCTGACAGCGACGGTGAATTTTCTCCAGCTGATCTTCATCCGGCTCCACAATCACCTCGCCCAGCCTGCCGTCCACCACGGCCGTCTTTCCGCTCCAACCGGGCCGGAAAGGAATCCCGGCCACAAAGGGGATCTGCATGGCCGCAGCCAGAATCGCCGTATGGGAATCCGCCATTCCCACCTCTGTCACCAGCCCCAGCACCAGACTCCGCTCCATCTGCAGAAGCTCCCCGGGAGAAATTTCCCTGGCCATGAGAATCACCGGTTCCTGACCGATGGGGCTGGCGTATCCCTGACCGCTGAGAAGAGCCAGCAGCCTTTTGGAAATATCACGGATATCTGCTTCTGTTCTCCGCTCCCTCTCATCGGTCAGCTGCTGACAGGCCCTGGCCAGCTTTCTTCCCTGGCTGGCCACTGCGTACTCCGCGCAGACTCTCATTTCCCGGATCATCTGTTCCACCGGCTCCCGGAAATGACCTTCCTTCAGCAGCATGGCCTGCATCTCAAACAGTGACGCGCTTCTGGCGCCCACAATCTCCACCGCCTTGTCATAGGCTTCTCCCAGCTGGCGGATGGCTTCCTCTTCTGTCCGGCGATACCGCTCGATCTCCCCTTCAGGATCCTTTTTCCTGATTTTTTCCACCTGATACCGATCTTTGACATAGGGAAAAATTTTTCCCTCTGCTATCCCCCAGGCAATGGATTTCCCCTGATATCGTTCCATGGACAAGCCTCCCTCTTTTCTCTGTCTTTTTTATTATACTTCACTTTCCCGGTATTTTCCAGATTTATTTTGCCTCTGTACTCTGCCCTCCGGTTGTTGTATAATATGGTAAAGATTTCGGGACGGCCTTCGGGCCGTCCAAATAGAATACTGGAAAGAAAGGAATACACCAATGAGCGAAATCAGCAGAAAGTATCAGATTGATACCGAAGAAAACAAAAAATTTCTGGAAGAAGTCCGGGAGGATCTGTTCCGTTTCGGACATAAATTCCCCGCCCCGGGCGGAAGTTCCTATTATCTGGGCGACGACGGAACCCCATGGACGGACAGAAACCGGGAGACCTGGATCACCAGCCGTATGGTACATGTATACAGCCTGGCCAGCTTTCTGGGCCATCCGGGAAGCGGGGTGCTGGCAGACGCCGGCCTGAAGGGTCTGAGAGGGGAACTGCACGATGACGCCAACGGCGGATGGTATGCAGGACTGACCCCGGACGGCCAGATTCTTCCCACCAAACAGTGCTACGCCCACGCTTTCGTGATCCTGGCAGCATCCTCCGGCGTTCTGGCCGGACGTCCCGGAGCCAAAGAGCTTCTGGAAGACGCTCTGAAGCTTTACGATCTGCGCTTCTGGAACGAGGAAGAGGGCCTTTCCTGTGATACCTGGAACACGGAATTCACCGTGCTGGACGACTACCGGGGCCTGAACGCCAACATGCATACTGTTGAGGCTTTCCTGGCTGCCGCCGATGTGACCGGAGATGAGAAATACCGGGTAAGAGCCGGAAGAATCATCGATCATGTGGTAGGCTGGGCCGGCGCCAACAAATGGAGAATCCCGGAGCATTTCACCAAAGACTGGACCCCGGATCTGGAGTGCAATAAGGAGAAACCGGACGACCAGTTCAAACCTTACGGAGCCACCCCGGGCCACGGCATTGAGTGGGCCCGCCTGATCGTACAGTGGGCTACCTCCTCCTATCCGGATAAGAAGGAAGAGGCCGAGAAATATATCCGCGTTTCCGAGAACCTGTTCTGCCGTGCCGTGGAGGATGCCTGGAACGCCGACGGCGCGCCGGGAATCGTGTACACCACCGACTGGAACGGAAATCCCGTGGTTCATGACAGAATGCACTGGACGCTGGCAGAGGCCATCAACACCTCCGCCGTACTGTACCGGGTGACCGGCAAACAGATTTACGCGGATTACTACGCACAGTTTATGACCTATCTGGATGAGAAGGTTCTGGATCATGTAAACGGTTCCTGGTTCCACCAGCTGGATCAGAACAACCAGGTAATCGGAACCGTATGGCCGGGCAAATCCGATCTGTATCATGCGGTACAGGCCACGCTGATCCCCTACTACAGCCCGTCGCTGTCCATCGCGCCTGCTGTCAAAGAGGGAAAACGGGACTGATATTTGAAAATGACCGCCAAAAAGGCAGGCTCTGCGCCGGAATTTTTCCGGGCAGGCCTGCCTTTTTCATGACGTTTTGTAATCGGTTACTTTTTCTGTGCCTCGATTTTCTCCGCCAGATCGTTCAGATACACCCAGCGGTCCATCTTCTGCTCCAGAAGCTTCTCCGTCTCCTCCTTTTTGGCGGTCAGCTCCGCCAGGCGGCCGGCGTTGGTGGCATTTTCCAGGATTTCCTCATCCAGTTTCCGGATACTCTCCTCCAGACCGGCAATCTCCTCATCGATGGTCTCGTACTCCTTCTGCTCCTTGAAAGAAAATTTCAGCCGCGCCGGGCGGTTCTGTTTCCAGTCTTTTGCCGGGGCCTTCTTTTCTTTTTCCCCAGCGGCAAAGCCGGCCGGCTGCTCCCGCTTTTCCCTGGCCTCCAGATAATCGGTATAGCCGCCCTCATACTGGCGGATTCCGCCCGCCCCGTCAAACTCCAGGATCCGGTCCGCCACATTGTCCAGAAAATACCGGTCATGGGATACGGTGACCACAATCCCCTGGAAGGAGTTCAGATAGTCCTCCAGTACCGCCAGCGTGGGAATATCCAGGCTGTCGGAACATTCATCCAGCAGCAGCACATTGGCGTTCCGGGCCAGAATTCCCAGAAGATACAGCCTGCGCCGTTCTCCCCCGGAAAGCTTCCCGATCAGGGAATACTGCATGTCCGGCGTGAAAAGGAACCGCTCCAGCAGCTGGGAAGCGCTGATCCGCCCTTCCGAAGTGAGTATGTACTCCCCGATCTCTTTGACGTAATCGATCACCCGCTGATTCTCGTCCATCTCCTGCTCTTCCTGGGAAAAATAACCGATGCGGATGGTCTCCCCCACCTGGATCTCTCCCGTATCCGGCTCCAGAACATTCGCCAGCATCTTCATAAAGGTGGATTTTCCGCAGCCATTGGGGCCCACAATTCCCACCTTTTGGTTTTTCAGGAAAATATAGCTGAAATCCTCCAGAATCACCCGGTCGCCGAACCGTTTTCCCACATGGGAAAGCTCAATGGTCTTCTTGCCCATCCGGGTTTCCACGGAATCCAGCCGGACCGTTTCCTCCTGCACGGGAGCCCTGCCGTTTTTCAGGCTTTCCAGCCGGTCAAGCCTGGCCTTCTGTTTGGTGGTTCTGGCCCGGCAGCCTCGTTTGGCCCATTCCAGCTCGATTCTGAGAATACTCTGGCGTTTCCGCTGGGCAGCCATCTCCCGCTCCTCCCGGTCTGCCTTCAGCTCTAGAAATTTCGTGTAATTGGCCTCGTAGCCGTACATCTTTCCTCTGGAAACCTCCAGAATCCGGTTGGTCACCTTGTCCAGGAAATACCGGTCATGAGTGACCATCAGCAGCGTTCCCCGGTAATTTTTCAGATAATCCTCCAGCCAGAGAATCATCTGCTCGTCCAGATGGTTGGTGGGCTCGTCCATAATCAGCAGCTCCCCGTCGCCAGCCAGCGTGCCGGCCAGCGCCAGCTTTCTCTTCTGCCCTCCGGACAGCTTCTCCACCGGGATATCATAATCCGTAATTTCCAGCCGGGTCAGAATGCTTTCCACCTTCCACTGCTCCTGGCAGCTCTCCACCCAGGAGCGGACGGTGACATTTTCCGGGAATCTGGGTTCCTGGGGAAGCCAGGCGATCTTCAGACCGTTTCTTTGCACGATCTGCCCCGCGTCCGGCTCCTCCAGCCCCGCGATCATCCGCAGCAGGGTGGTTTTTCCCGTGCCGTTGATGCCGATGATGCCGATTTTATCCCCCTCCTGGATCCCGAAGGAGGCGTTGTCGAAAATCACCTTTTCTCCGAAAACCTTGCTGATCTGTTCAATATTAACGATATTCATCTTCCGTACTCCCTGCCTTTGCCCTCTTATGCTCCGTTTTTTCAACCGCCTATATCATAGCGGATTTTTTCTCCATACGCAACCCGTCAGTCCTCTTCCTTTTTATTGACAGCCGGCGGCGTCATATACGGATACAGTTCCTGATAGGCTTCCGCCTCCTCCTCGCTGGTCAGTCCCGCGGGAATCAGTCCGGTACAGTCTGTGCCGGAGCAGCAGGCAAAATCATCCTCTGGCGGAAAGACGAACGCTTCCTTTTTCTTTTTCTGCTTCATGGATATCACTCACTTTCTCTGTTCTGATATCCACAGCATGTGTCATTTTGCCGACGATTATGCAAAAAACACCGGTCAAACGGCGCCGTATCCTACCAGGTCAGCTTTGCGGCACCCCAGGTCAGTCCGGCTCCGAAGCCCGCCAGCACGATCTGCTGTCCCCGCGCCAGCTTTCCTTCCCGGTTCAGCTCATCCAGAAGGATGGGAATACTGGCGGCAGAGGTATTTCCATACCGGTCCATGTTCATGGGAAAACGGGCCTCGTCCACACCCATCCGTTTTGCCACCGACTGGATAATCCGGCTGTTGGCCTGATGCAGGATATACCAGTCCACCTGATCCGCCCGGGTCCGGGTCTGGTCCAGCAGCTGATGAATACACTCCGGCACCTTTTTCACCGCGAAACGGAATACCTCCTGGCCGTTCATGGTCAGGTAATCGGAAACCGGCGTCCGGTAATCCGTCCCCTCCTCTTTCCTGTGAATCAGATTTTCCACCGGACGGCTGATGCAGCTGAGCACCTCTCCCTTTTTGCCGTCCGAATACTGCACAAACCCCTGAAGCCCTTCTTCGGAGGCTTCCACCACCGCCGCCCCGGCTCCGTCGCCGAAAAGCACGCAGGTGGAGCGGTCCTTCCAGTCCACCAGTTTGGAAAGCACCTCTGTTCCGATCACCAGAGCCTTCTGATAGACCCCCGTCTGAATATAGGCGTGGGCCGTGTTGAGGGCAAAAAGAAATCCGGAGCAGGCCGCTCCCAGATCGAAAGCCACCGCGCCATCTGCCTGAATCTCCTTCTGCACCACACAGGCGGTGCCGGGAAACTGCAGGTCCCCTGTGCAGGTGGCCACAATAATCAGCTGAATCTCTCCGGCTGAAACTCCCGCATTCTCCAGCGCCCGTCTGGCCGCTTCCGCTGCCATGGAGGCTCCTGATTCTCCTTTTACGATTCTCCGGCTGCGGATGCCGGTTCTGGTGGAAATCCATTCATCACTGGTATCCACCACCTGTGCCAGATCGTCATTTGTGATAATTTCTGCCGGAAGACAGCTTCCGGTTCCTGTTATTCTCGATGTCATATGTCATCCCCGATACTTAATTAATTTGATTATCAAAGTATTTCCTTCCAAAGTATAGCCCGGATTCCCCTGTTTGTCAAACACAAAAGCATTTACAAGCAGGGAAAAATCCTTTAAAATGGTAAAGTATTAATAGAAGAATATGGAGGATAATCTATGTCAAGTGAAACTTTGAAGATTTTTCTTGCCATGGCCGCCTATATGCTGGTGGTCATCGGCATCGGCCTGTTTTTTGCCAAAAGAGCACAGGCCAACTCGGAAAACTATTTTCTGGGCGGACGTTCTCTGGGCCCCTGGGTGGCTGCCATGAGCGCGGAGGCGTCCGATATGAGCGGCTGGCTTTTGATGGGCCTTCCGGGCGTCGCTTACTGGTGCGGTATCTCCGATGCCATGTGGACTGCCCTGGGTCTGGCCATCGGAACCTATATCAACTGGCTGGTTGTGGCCCGGCGGCTGCGGAGGTATTCGGCAGTTTCCGGTGATGCCATCACGGTTCCCGATTTTCTCAGCAACCGGTTCCACGAAAAGAAAAAGGTAATTCTGGGCATTTCGGCTGTGTTTATTCTTGTATTTTTTACGGTATACGCTGCCAGCTGCTTCGTAACCTGCGGAAAGCTGTTCTCCACCCTGTTCGGCTTCTCTTACCATTCCATGATGATCGCCGGAGCCATCTTTGTGGTGGTGTATACGTTTATCGGAGGCTTCCTGGCAGAGAGCGCCTCTGACTTCATGCAGGCGGTGGTGATGGTAATTGCCCTGATCACGATTCTGGTGCTGGGTACTATTTCCGCCGGCGGTGTGGGAGCCGTCATTGACAATGCCCGTTCCATCCCCGGATTTTTCTCTCCCACTGCCATCGCCACCCCGGTGGTGGACGCCAACGGAGTACAGCAGGCGGCAGGCGGCGTGCCCCAGTTCGGTGAGGCGGGAAGCTATGGATTTCTCACTATCATCTCCACCCTTTCCTGGGGACTGGGATACTTCGGAGTTCCCCAGGTGCTGCTGCGTTTTATGGCCATCCGCAAGGAGGAGCAGTTAAAGCAGTCCAGAAGAATCGCCACCGTATGGTGCGTGATTTCTCTGTTCTCCGCCGTATCGATCGGTCTGATCGGCCGGGCGCTGCTTCCTGCAGAACCCAGTCTGGCCACCTCCAGCGGCGCGGAAAATGTATTCGTGATGCTGTCTCAGACACTGCTGCCTCCGGTTCTGGCCGGTGTGATTATGGCAGGCATCCTGGCTGCCACCATCAGTTCGTCCGATTCCTACCTGCTGATCGCGGCCTCCGCCTTCTCCAAAAATATTTACGAAGGCATCATGAAAAAAAATCAGGCGGACGACAAAGTGGTTATGCGGGTTTCCCGGATTGTGCTGCTGCTGATCGCCCTCATCGGCATGGTAATTGCCTGGGATGAAGACAGTGTGATCTTCTCCATCGTATCCTTTGCCTGGGCGGGCTTCGGCGCCACCTTCGGACCTGTGATGCTGTTCTCCCTTTTCTGGAAACGGATCAACCGGGCCGGCGCCATCGCGGGTATGCTCTCCGGCGGAATCATGGTATTTGTCTGGAACCTGGTACTGAGTCCTCTGGGCGGTATTTTCAGCATCTATGAGCTGTTCCCCGCATTTATCATTTCCAGTATCGTTATCGTTGTGGTATCGCTGGCCACGAAGGCACCCTCCAGAGAGATTATAGCCGAATTCGACCGGGTTGCCGCCGGAAAATAACTTCTGCGAAAGCAGAAAAAGCGGATGGAGCTTTTCCGGCAGTTTTCTTCATCCGTCAAAAAAGGCCGTATGGCTGCCGCGGAATATCATCTGCGGTACAGCCATACGGCCTTTTTCGATGCCCCCGAAGGGCGCTTTTCCTTTTCTACTGTTTTGCAGCAATTCCGCCTTACGGCTTCCTGTTCCTCTGTCTTTTTACACAGGTCCGTCCAGCACATGGCTGTCTCTCACCAGTTCCACTGCCCGCAGAATCTGTTCTTCGTCCTGCACCAGCGCCACCCGCACAAAGCCTTCCCCCGAAGGGCCGAAAGCGCTGCCTGGCGTCACCACCACGCCGGCCCGGTCCAGAAGCCGGGCGGAGAATTCCACGGAAGAATCGTAAGCGGCGGGAATGGGAGCCCACACAAACATGGTGGCCGGACATTTCCCGATCTTCCAGCCGATGGATGTCATCCCCTCGCAGAAGCAGTCTCTCCGCTTCTGATAGGCTTCCCTGGTAGTTTTCACGCAGGACTGATCTCCTGTAATGGCTGCAATGGCCGCCTTCTGAACAGGAAGGAACATCCCGTAATCCGTGTTGGACTTCAGGGCGGTCAGCTTCTCCACAATCTCCCGGTTGCCGATGCAGAAACCGATTCTGGCCCCCGCAAGCCCATAGGTTTTTGACAGAGAATTGAACTCCACGCCCACCTCCTTCGCCCCCGGATACTGCAGAAAGCTTCCGCTGGTCTCCATTCCGAAGGCCAGCTCACTGTAGGCATTGTCGTGAACCACGGCAATCTCATATTTTTTCGCGAAGGCAATCAGCTTCTCATAGAACCAGCCGGGGGCAATGGCCGTGGTGGGATTGTTGGGATAGGATACCACCATCATCTTCGCCGCCCGGGCCACCTCTTCGGGGATCGCGTCAAAGTCTATGAGATAGTCATTTTCCTTTTTCAGCGGCATATAATGGAGCCTGGCGCCCGCCAGAAGGGGGCCGTCGCCGAAGATGGGATAGCAGGGATCCGGCACCAAAACCACATCCCCGGGATCCGCCAGCGTCAGGGCGATGTGGGAAAGGCCCTCCTGGGATCCCAGAAGAGACACCACCTCCCGGTCCGGATCGATGGTCACCCCGTACCGCCTCTGATACCATACAGCCACCGCCTGGTGAAGCTCATCCAGATCCCGGATGGCATAGACATAATTTTTTCCGTCACAGGCCGCTTCCGTCAGCGCCCGGATAATATGAGGTGCCGGAGGGATATTGGGAGTGCCGATGCTCAGATCAATCACTTCTTCTCCCCTCGCCAGCTTTTCCCTCTTTTTCTCCAGCAGCACACTGAAAATACTGGTGCCAAACCGGTCCATACGTTTTGAAAAATTCATGATGTCCGTTTCTCCCCTCTGTCTTTTATCTTCTGTCTCGTTGCCCGGGACAGATAAGTATCTCCCGGACACGCGAACCGCCCTTTATTTTTCAGATAGACATGGCGGATATACCACAATGCCGCGTCCTCTCCCTTAACGGCGATCATACGCAGCAGATATTCCATCTGTTCCCTGGTGTCCGGATGAATGAACCACAGCCTCTCCTTCCCCCTCTGGTAATACTCCAGCGGCGACCGGTCCGTATAGGTGTCCGGAGAATATACCCGCGAGGCGCTGATCCGGTCCATGATCATCTCCGCGATATAGCGGCGGGGCATGGGAACTCCCTCGATCACCCGGTCAGACTGAATTCCGTAGTCGATCCAGTATTCAAAATGGTGTTTGTTTCTTCCTTTGTGATGCAGCCAGGAGGTGGACAGTCCCGTATCCTCCCGCTCCGCGTTGTTGGGGCTCCGGTTCCCCTGATAATATCTGATTCCCACCCGGAACTCTGTCCAGGAATATTTGGACAGATCATGACACAGTCCCTGGCGGTACAGTCCGATCCGGAAACAGTATTTCATCACCAGCAGCTTATGGGTGGTGATGGTTTTAAAATGCTCCCAGGCTTTCATCTCATCCCTGCTTTCCAATCAATACAAGTATTCTTCTCGGTCCCACCTTCAGACTCTTCTTTTCCTTAAGAGGGATCTCTTCTCCGGCGGCACAGACAGCCTCCTCATCCTTTTTACCGCTGTCCACCGCCAGATGCCAGCGCAGTTCTTCCGGAAGATCCGGAAGCGCAAACACATGGTCTGACCAGTGCATGTTGTAAATCACATAAAGGAAATCATCCGGACTTCCATCCTCTTTCCGGGCATAAGCGCCGCAGTAAAGCACTCCGATTTCCCGGCAGGTGTTCTCCTGGTTTGCGTACCAGGCCCGCTCGGAATGGAAGGAAATCTCCGGCCATCCCAGGGAACGGTAATCCGTGGCCCGAAGCTCACAGGGCATATGAAGAATGGGATGGGCCTTCCGGAAGCGGATCACAGACTTCACAAATTCCGTAAATCCGGCAAATTTTCTGGCAGAACTCCAGTCCGTCCAGCCGGTGGCGTTGTCCTGGCAGTAGGCATTGTTGTTGCCTCCCTGGCTGTTTCCGAATTCGTCCCCGCCCAGAAGCAGCGGCGTTCCCTGGGAAAGCATCAGAAGCAGCACGGCATTTCTCATCTGCCGTCTTCTCAGCTCCAGAATCGCCGTCCGGCGGGTGGGGCCCTCTGCCCCGCAGTTCCAGCTGTAATTGTAGCCGGTACCATCCCGGTTGGCTTCCCCGTTTTCCTCATTGTGCCGGTAATCATAGGATACCAGATCCGCCAGCGTAAAGCCGTCATGGTTGGCCATATACTGTATGGTGCCGCATCCGGCAGGATTTTTCTTCACATAATACTGAAAACTGTTGATCTGATCCTCGTCTCCTTTCAGGAACCGGCGCATGGCATCCTGGAAACCGCAGTTATATTCTCCGATCTGTTTCTTCTGGGGCAGTCTGTTTCCGTAAATCTGCCGGATATCGCAGCCCGGGCAGAAAAACTTGACATCCGCCAGCATGGGATCCTTTGCCAGATACTCCATCCGCACCCCATCTCCCAGAAGCACAAAACCGTCCACCCTGTACTCTCTTCTCCAGAACCGCAGCACCTGCAGCGTCAGATCCGGACGGATCTCCCCGGGAAAATAAAAATCCATAAGACATTCCATCCCCGCCTCATGGAGGGCTTCCACCAGGTCTTTTACCTCCCGTCCCGGATCCTTTCCCGCGCAGTATGAAGTTTTCGGCGCGAAATAATCCCCCGGAGCATAACCCCAGTAATTCAGCTTCTCCGGGGCCGGAGACGCCGGCTGATACCGGGCCGCCTTTTCCTGCCGGAGAGGATACTCCTGAAATTCATAGGCAGGCATCAGCTCCAGGGAAGTAATGCCCAGCTCCCGGAAATAAGGAATCTTCTCCTGCAGTCCCCGGAACGTTCCCTTTTTCTTAACCTTTGAATTTTTCTGCATGGTGTATCCTCTCACATGAACCTTGTAGATCACCATATCTTCAAAAGAGATCGGAGACGGAAGTTCACTCACCTCTCCCTCCGGCAGGATGCCGCCCAGAAACATTCCATAATCCTCCGGTTTCGTCCCGAAAGCCCCTTTTCCCCACAGCAACGGCGCCCAGGGATCCGCAAAGGTGCGCTCTCCCTGCCGGTACCGGTAGGCAAAAGAAGACAACTTCGGCTGCATCACTGTCACCGCCCACACATTGCCGGTTCTGTACCTGCGGGGCAGCGTAATCTCCATGCAGGGCTCCTGCTGTCCCTTACGGAAAAATTCCAGGGAAACATCCTCCTCCCCACAAAGCTCCAGGGCAAAATTCCAGCCGTCAGCCGTTCTGGTTACGCCCAGCCGTTCCGGATCTCCGGGCCGGATCTTCCATTGTACTTTTCTCTCACTCATGCCATCCTCCTGCTATCGTATATCCAGTTCCACCGGGCAGTGATCCGATCCCATCACATCCGTAAGAATTTTCGCATCCACCAGTCTCTCCTTCAGGCTCTCCGACACGCAGAAATAGTCGATCCGCCACCCGGCGTTCTTCTCCCTTGCACGGAAGCGATAGGACCACCAGGAATAAATCTGTTCCTGATCCGGATAAAAATACCGGAAAGTATCGATAAAACCGCTCTCAAGGAGCCGGGAAAACTTTTCCCGCTCCTCATCGGTGAAGCCCGCGTTGCGCCGGTTTGTTTTGGGATTTTTCAGATCGATCTCCCGGTGCGCCACGTTGAGATCTCCGCAGAAAATCACCGGTTTCTTTTCCTCCAGCTTCTTCAGATAAGCCAGGAACGCATCCTCCCACTCCATGCGGTAGGAAAGTCTGGCCAGCTCATTCTGGGAGTTGGGGGTATACACCGTCACCAGATAAAAATCCCCGAACTCCAGGGTGATCACCCGGCCCTCCTGGTCATGCTCCTCTATTCCGATGCCGTAAGACACGGATAGCGGCTCCTGCCTGGTAAACACGGCAGTTCCCGAGTATCCCTTTTTTCCGGCATAATTCCAGTACTGATAATATCCGGGCAGTTCAAGCTGAATCTGTCCTTCCTGAAGCTTGCTCTCCTGGATACAGAAAATATCCGCGTCCGCCTCCGCAAAAAAATCCATAAATCCTTTCGTGACGCAGGCCCTCAGCCCGTTCACATTCCAAGATATCAGTTTCAATTTATCTGTCCTCCTGTACGCAGTTTTCATAAATGCCTTTTTTATTATAGCATGAACCCTGCGGTCAAGTCACAGTATTTCTTCCGGAATTATCTGAAATTCGGATAAACTTCTGTCCGCCGGCCCGTGAAAATGTAGTCCGGCCTGCCGGTATTCCTCCATATAATCCCAGATTTCGCGGCTGATCCGCTCTCCCGGATTCACCAGAGGAATACCCGGCGGATAGGGAATCAGGGATTCTCCGGCTATTTTTCCCACAGTTTCTTCCCAGGGGACCTTTTTTTTGGGAGCAAAAAACGCTTCCCGTGGACTGCGTACATACTCCGGCAGCGCCGGGAGGGGCCGGCAGGAAGGGGCCGGACTTTGGCGGGCATGCCCGTATCTTCTGCTGATATCCTCCAAAGCCTCCGTCAGCCGTCTTATCTCCTCCTCAGTGTTGGCCCAGGTGACCACCGCCACCACCTGGCTGTCATCCGCCAGTTCCATCCCCACCTGATATTCTTCATAGAGCAGATCCGCCAGCTGATAGCCGGAAAGTCCTATCTGACGGGCCGAAATCACCAGTCTGGTAGGATCCAGGGCATACACGGACTCCCCCAGAATCTCCTCTCCAATGCAGCAAATTCCCGGAATCCGGCAGATAACTCCGCGGACATCCTGCGCCATCCGGCAGGCCCGTTCCATCATCTGTGTTCCGTTCTTTGCCAGTTCATAACGGGCGGCATCCAGAGAGACCATCAGCAGATAGGACGGACTGGTACTCTGCACCATATGCAGGCAGCTCTCCAGTCTTCCGATATCCACCCGGTCTGTACCCACATGCAGCATGGAACTCTGCGTCAGCGAACCTGCCACCTTATGGGTACTTTGGACACACATATCCGCGCCCTCAAGAATCGCCCCCCTGGGCATGCCCCCGCCGAAATACAGGTGGGCGCCGTGGGCCTCGTCCACCAGCAGCAGCGCGTCATGTTCATGGCAGATGCGGGCGATTTCCCGGATATTGCTCAGCACACCGTAATAGGTGGGGCTCACAAGGAATACACAGCGGCAGTCAGGATGCTGCCGGAGCCCCTCTTCCACCTGACGGGGCGTAATCCCCCCGGAAATTCCCCAGTCTTCCTGCTGTTTGGGCATCAGATACACTGGCCGGGCGCCGCTGAGGGTCAGCCCCATCAGAACGGATTTATGAGCATTTCTGGGCACCAGAATTTTATCGCCCTCCCGACAGGCGGCCAGGATCATAGCCTCATTGCCGCAGGTGGTTCCGTTGACCAGAAACCAGGTTTTCCTGGCCCCATACAATTCGGCAGCCAGCTCCTGGGCCTGGCGGATCACTCCTTCGGCACAGTGAAGGTCATCCAGACCTTCCGCCTCTGTCAAATCAAAACGGAAAATCCCGTCACCTGTCAATTTTCTCCATCTGGGACTGATCCCCCTCTCAAACCGGTGAGCCGGGATCTTAAAATAGGCCGGCTCCCTCCTGGCATACGCTGCCACCGCGTCCAGCAGCGGTGTCCTGTTCTGATCCATAAATTTCTCCTTCATTTTTAATCATAAAGAATCCTTCGCTCCGCCCATGCAGACCCTGCTATCCCCGCGGAGCATCTTCCGTTTTTCACAGGAAAACAATTTCCTGTAAAAACAGAAGCGCTGCGGAATATCCGCAGCGCTTTGACATACCTTATTCCACCACCGTGGTCCAGCCGTACTTGTCTTCCAGCTTGCCCCACTGGATACCGGTCAGACAGTCATACAGTTTCTGGGTCAGCTCACCAATCTTAAAATCGTTAACAGTCAGCTCTTCCTCTTTATACACCAGTCCTCCCACCGGAGAAATCACAGCTGCAGTTCCGGTTCCGAACACTTCCTCCAGGCGTCCTTCTCTTCCCGCCTGCATCAGTTCGTCGATGGAAAGTCTCGTCTCATTTACCTTATAGCCCCAGTCCTTCAGAATATGGATAATGGAATCTCTGGTAACGCCGGGCAGCACGGTTCCCTCGATGGGGGCCGTATAAATCTCGCCGTCGATCTTGAACATGATGTTCATGGATCCCACTTCCTCCACATATTTTCTCTGCTCGCCGTCCAGCCACAGAACCTGGGCGCAACCGGCTTTTTCCGCTTTCACCTGGCCGATGATGGAGCCTGCATAGTTTCCGCCGCATTTGGCAAATCCCGTGCCGCCCTTCACAGCCCTCACATATTCGTCCTCCACCATAATTTTCACCGGATCCAGACCCTCCTCGTAGTAAGCGCCAACCGGGGAAAGAATGATCACAAACTTATATGCTTTTGCCTGGTGAACCCCCAAAGTGGACTCGGTGGCAAATTCAAAGGGGCGGATGTAAAGAGAGGTATCCGGCTGGGAAGGAACCCAGTCACTTTCCACCTTCACAAGAGCCTTCACTGCCTCCACAAACATCTCTTCCGGAAATACTGCCATACAGAGCCGCTCATTGGACCGCATCATTCTTCTGGCATTCATCTCCGGGCGGAACAGCTGGATCTTTCCATCAGCTCTCCGGTATGCTTTCAGGCCTTCAAAGGTTTCCTGGGCATAATGCAGCACCACCGTGGACGGATCCATGGGGATGGGTCCATAGGGCATAATCACGGCGTCGTGCCACCCCTGCGCCTCATCATAATCCATCACAAACATATAGTCTGTAAAATACTTTCCGAAGCCCAGCTTCGTCTCATCCGGTTTTTCTTTCAGCTGGTCTCTTTTTATAAATTTGATATCCATAATATCTCCTCCTGCCTTTGGCAAACTTTGTCAGGAAAACCCGATTTCCTGAACAGATGCTTTAAGTATAAAACTCCTGAATCCGTCCGTCAATACCAAATCGCTTTCTTTCAGTAAAACTTTACAGTGACGCCATATTTTCTTTTCTCATTGCTTTTCCCTTCCGCATCTGGTAAAGTAGAGAAGAGCTTACAGCTTTACATTTAAGAAAGAGAGAGGATCTGTCAATGAGTGATATTCAGAACACCAACTGTAACGGCGACTGTTCTTCCTGCGGGGATGACTGCAATCTGGATTTTTCCAATCCCAATGCTACCGTTACGCTGACACTGGACGATGACACGGAACTGGAATGTGCGGTGCTGACCATCTTTCCCGCCGGCCAGAAAAAATATATTGCGCTGCTCCCGCTGGATGAAAATGGCGAGAATCAGGACGGAGAGGTATACCTGTACCGTTTTTCCCAGGAGGAAGGACAGCAACCCCAGCTGGAAAATATCCTGGACGACGAGGAGTACGAGATTGCGGCGGACGCCTTCGATGAACTGCTGGACAAAGCCGAGTACGATGAAATCGTGGACGGCAAGGATCTGTAACACAGGACGGCAGTTTCCTGTGAATCCAAAAACCCCGGAGTATCCTTTGCGGATATCCCGGGATTTTTTTACGGAAACAGCGGAGCCTTCAACTCGTAAAGAGGTGTCTCCGGCTACTGCACGTTGGTCAGCTCGCCTTTGGCGATATAGGCAATCCACTCCGCCAGATTGGTGGTGTGGTCGGACATTCTCTCCAGATATTTGGCGATCATGAGATAGTCCACATACTGAGAAATATGGGCCGGATCCTCTCTCATCAGACTCACCAGTTCTTCTACCGTTGTCTCGAAGTAATCGTCCTGAATATCATCTTTTCCGGCAGCCTTCAGCGCCGCATCCGTATCCAGATCAATAAACGCTTTCACCGTAGCGTCCAGCATCTTGATTACCAGCCGGAACATATTGTCAAAATTCACAGGTAGCTTTACTTTGTCTCCCTGAGACAGCTTGATGATGTACTCGGCGATATCGCTGCAGTGATCTGCGATCCTCTCCAGATCTGCCACCATCCGCATGATGGATGCCAGTCTCCGCCAGTCGCCGGCCACAGGAGCCTGCAGCACTACCATATTCAGACATTCCTGTTCAATTTCCAGATTCATCTGGTCAAAAACCTCATCGCCGTCGATCAGCTCTCTTGCCGCTTTCGCGTCCACATTATCCAGCGCAATTCTGGTTTTCTCCACTGCCTCGCCGATCTGTGTTCCCATATTCTGGATCCGCAGGCTTACTTCATCCAGTTCCCTTGTATAGTTTCCTCTCATCATTTCACAAATCTCCCAAAAATATCAGCCAAAACGGCCTGTAATGTAGTCTTCCGTCTGCTTTTCCTTCGGATTTCCGAAGATCTGCTTTGTGGTTCCGTACTCAATCAGCTGGCCCAGCAGGAAGAATGCGGTCTTATCGGAGATACGGCTGGCCTGCTGCATATTATGAGTAACGATGACCACTGTATAGTCTTTCTTCAGATCCGCCATCAGATCCTCAATCTTCAGCGTACTTCCGGGATCCAGGGCGCTGGTAGGCTCATCCATCAGCAGCACATCCGGCTGTACGGCCAGGGCCCTGGCGATGCACAGACGCTGCTGCTGCCCGCCGGACAGACCCATGGCGCTTTTTTTCAGGCGGTCCTTCACCTCATCCCACAGGGCGGCGCCCCGCAGGGACTTCTCCACCAGCTCATCCAGCTGTGCCTTGCTGTGCTCGCCGTGGAGTCTGGGGCCGTAGGCTACATTGTCGTAGATGCTCTTGGGGAAGGGATTGGGTTTCTGGAACACCATTCCCACCTGACGGCGCAGCTGGGTCACGTCCACATCCTTGGCAAAAATGTCTTTTCCTTTCAGCGTCACCTCTCCGGTGATCCGCACGCTGGGTACCAGATCGTTCATTCTGTTCAGTGTTTTCAGGAATGTGGATTTACCACATCCGGACGGCCCGATGAGTGCTGTGATCTCATTCTGGGCAATTTCCATATTGATTCCCTTCAGTGCCTCAGTCTCCCCGTAATACAGGTGCAGATCGGAGGATTTTATAATTGTATTGTTCATCCCTGTTTCTCCTTATCCAAAAACTTTCCTGCCAGCTTTGCCGCTGCGTTTAAGATAAATACCATAATCAGCAGAATGGAAGCGATGGCAAAGGCCACGTCAAACTCCGCACGCTCGGAAGCGTACATATACAGTGCTACGGAAAGGGTTCCGCCGCCTCTCGTGTATGCCTCCAGGATGTTGTCCGCAATGATGGTGGCGCTGCCCGCGGTGAACAGAAGGGCAGCACTCTCTCCCACGATACGTCCCACCGCCAGAATACAGCCGGTAACAATACCGCTGATGGAGGAAGGAAGCACGATGGTACGGATCATGTACCATTTGGTGGCGCCCAGTCCCAGCGCACCCTCCCGGTAGCTGGCGGGAACCGTCTTGAGACTCTCCTGCGTGGTACGGATAATCGTAGGCAGAATCATGATCACCAGCGTAAGACTGCCGGACAGCAGGCTGCTGCCGAATCCCAGAACCTTTACAAAAACCAGCATACCTACCAGACCATAAATGATGCTGGGGATACCGGACAGAGTTTCCGTGGCGAACTCGATGGTCCGCGCGAATTTCCGGTTGGTGGCGTACTCATTCAGATATACGGCCGCCCCCACACCCAGAGGCAGGGCAATCAACAGGGTCAGCAGGATAATATATAAGGTATTCAGAATATTCGGAAGTATTCCGATAGTATCACGGATATGGCTGGGGCTGGTGCTCAGAAGTTCCCAGGTGATATGAGGAATTCCTCTGACGAAAATATATCCCAGGATCGCCACCAGCAGAAGAACCGTAAATCCGGCGCAGAAATAAATCAGCCCTTTTAAGATATTTCCCTTGGCTTTTCGCCCGAATGCACCTTTCATTACTTCTCTTCTCCCTTCTTAAGAACAAGACCCAGCAGGCCGTTGATAATCATAATAAAGATGAACAGCACAAGACCGATACTGAACAGCGCGTTTCTCTGCAGACTGCCGTCCGCCGCGTAGCTCATCTCACTGGCAATGGCTGTGGTCAGGAAGCGGACACTGGTGAACAGTCCCGGCATGTTGGCCACATTTCCGGCCACCATCATTACCGCCATAGCTTCTCCGATGGCACGTCCCACGCCCAGCACCACACCGGTGACAATACCGCTTTTCGCTGCCGGAATACTTACCTTGAAAATGGTTTCAATCCAGGTGGCGCCCAGTCCCAGACTGGCTTCCTCGTACTCCCTGGGAACCGCGTTCAGGGCAGTTTCGCTGACAGAAATAATACTGGGAAGGATCATGATGGCCAGCACTAAAATGGCCGCCAGCAGACAGCTTCCGCTCTTCAGGTTAAACAGATTCATGATTCCCGGCACCAGCACCATCATACCCACCAGACCGTATACAACGCTGGGGATACCGGCCAGCAGCTCCACCGCCGGACGCACAATGCCCGCAAGCTTGGGCGGCGCGATTTTGGAAAGGAATACCGCCGTCATAAGGCCGATGGGGACTCCGATGATAATGGCTCCCAACGTACCCCACACACTGGTCATAATAAACGGCAGGATACCGAACTTGGGCTCTGCGGCGGTGGATGCCCACACAGTGCCGAAGAGGAAATCGATCAGTCCAACTTCTCTGATAGCCGGGATTCCGGCAATAATCATGTATACAGTAATCATCAGAACCGCCGCGATGGAAATGATGCCGCAGACGAAGAATACCGTATTCATCACACGTTCTATGATATTTTTTACCTTCATTTATTTTCTCACCCTTGTCCGTACAAAAGCCACAGAAGAAACCTCCGTGGCTTTTGCCTTACATGCTATCCTGTTGTTTTTTGGCTGTATCTCTTATGCCAGCGGTACCGCGCCTGCTCCTGCAATCAGATCAGAAGCCGCGTCGCTGGTGGCAAAATCAACGAATGCCTGTGCCTGTGCGCTCAGTTCTTCGCCGTCTTTGGTGACAAAGATGAAGGGACGCTGGATCTTGTAGGAACCATCCTGAACGGTGGCCTCGGAAGCCTCCACTCCGTCAACCGTTACCATCTTTACAGTGTCGTCCACTGCGGACAGGGAAACATATCCGAATGCGTTGGGGTTGGCTGCAACGGCCGCCATAACGGCACCTGTGCTGGTCAGCTCCTGCTCATATACGCAGGCATCTTCCACACCAACAATACTCTCAAAACCGTCTCTCGTTCCGCTTCCTGCCTCACGTCCAACCAGAACAACCGGTGCATCAGGTCCGCCAACCTCACTCCAGTTGGTGATTTCGCCGGTAGCCAGCGCTTTGATGTTGTCCAGAGTCAGGTCTGTTACGGTGTTGTCCGGATGTACCACGATGGCGATTCCATCCAGCGCGAATGTGGTGGCAACCAGACCCTGTCCGGTCTCCTCATCTGTCAGGTCACGGCTGGAAAGTCCCAGATCGTAGGTTCCGTCAGATGCTCCGGTGATGCCGGCGCCGCTTCCGTTGGGATCATATGTAATATCCACATCCGGATATTCTTCCATAAATGCCTCGCTGAGAGATCCGATTACATCCTCCACACTGGTGGATCCTCCGGTGGCGATAGCTCCGCTCAGGTCCTCAGCCGCTGCTTCCTCTGTGGGCTCTTCAGTGGTTTCTGCCGCCGCACTGTCATCGCTGCTTTCAGCGCTGTCTGTATTTTCGGTGGTTTCTGTGGTCTCTCCGGAATCCGTGCTTCCTGTGTCATTTCCTCCGCAGGCCACCATGCTCATGCCCATTACACATGCTGCAAAAATTGCTGCTACTTTTTTCAATTTCATAATTTTTTCTCCTTTTACCTCTTCTTTTTCTTTCAGATCCGTCTCTTATGGATCTGCGGGATCAGGTTTCCCTTTTCTTGTTGTACTTCTCTTGAGACAGTTATAGTATGCAGCATGTTTGCAAAATCTATTCGAAGGTTCCTGTTAAAGTATTGTTAAACAACGTTAATTGGCTGTAAATATCATCAGAATTCATTGCCATGAACAAGAAAGAATCCTGCTTTGCAGGATTCTCCGCCTGCGGCGGGTCGCGCAAGCG